>Ga0118677_10014782_pt1 | contig 10944 bp, 15 predicted proteins | sample AliMusrvi5mmetaG_FD_86154 | JGI IMG/M metagenome (GOLD analysis project Ga0118677, IMG submission 86154)
CCACGCGCGGAATTGACGTTGGGGCAAAGGCTGAAATCCACAGGCTCATCAGCGAACTGGCCAAACATGGTATGGCAATTATTATGGTGTCTTCCGAATTGCCAGAAATTCTTGGCATGAGCGACAGAATCATGGTCATCCGAGGCGGTAAAATTGTACTGGAGATGGACAGGCCAGAAGCTACACAAGAAAATCTCATGACATACGCATTCGGAGAGTAAAACAAAAGTTATTTTTTTCTGGGTTAACCCAGATTAAAAAAATAGGAGGAAAAAAATGAAGAAGAAATTACTTGTTCTGATTCTGTCAGTAGGAGCTTTTGCAATTGCTTCGTGTAGTACTACAGGTTCTAAGAAGATAACTGATTCTTCTGGAGACAAACCTTCTTGGGCGAAGTCTTCAAAGACCAGTTGGGAAGAAAACAACAAAGTGTTCATTAGAACAACCTCAACTGTAAAAGGCGATCAGCGAGTAGATGCTTGCTATGACCTTGGCAAATTAGACGCTAAGGAACACCTTGTTTCGGAGATACAAAGTTCTATTAAAGGTTTAATTGATAACTCTTACCAGAGTATGTCAGAATCTGCTGAGATTGTATTGAGTAAGTCTAGAACGTCAGAATTTGCAGGTCAGATCAAAGGTCTAAAATTTACTGAAAAATATTTTGAAAAATCGCTTATGGACGGTGCAGAACGAATTGAATGTCAGATACTTTCAGAAATAACACAAAAGGACTATGACAAAATGAAACATTTAATAGTCAATAAAGTACAAGAAGTTGATCCTACAATTAAAGAAGCTGTAAAGCAAAAAAACATTGATTTCTTTGCAGAACCATCAGCCATGAAAAAATGACCAATACACTAATTCCTTTTGTTGTGTTGACTGTTGTTTTAGTTGCTTCCTCATGTAGTACCACGGGTTCTAAAAAAATCGCTAATCCCTTTGGGGAAGAACCTTCTTGTAAGACTGTGAGTTCGGAGAAGACAACTAAAGGGAACAAACCTCCTTGCAGAATGCCTGATCCCTCTGCAGATGATCCGGCTCCTTGGGATGGTTGGTGAGAATCTTAACTAACACATAGTAAGGGGGCTAATTATGTGGAAAAAAAGTTTAATTGGTTTAGCGATGATGGCGTGCGGATTTTTGGTTTTGTCATCTTGCAGTCATAACACTTATACTCTAGCCACAGGCTCCGGCAGTGGTGAAAAAAAGATCATAACATTTTCCGTTCCCGGTGCAGTAAGCAGTACAATAACAAATAATTACGTCGTAGTTACAGTTCCGGCTGATGTAGATATTTCTGCGTTAACGCCGGTAATAACGATTTCGGCTGACGCGACTGTAAGTCCTACATCTGGGGAACTGCAGGATTTTACAAATCCTCCAATACTCTACAAAGTTACAGCGCAAGATGGTTCAATAACTTACTACGCGGTAACGGTTACAGAAGCAAAAGATATATCAACGTTTTCTATTTTAGATAATACAGGAGTAATAACGGGGACGGATATAGCAGTTACAGTACCGTACGATACCTTAGTTACTGAATTAGTTCCAACAATAACGGTTTCGGATGGAGCGGAGATATACCCTAGATCTGGGGTAGCGCAGAATTTTACAAATCCTATAACATACTTTGTAGCTGCAACAGATGGTTCTATAAAAATGTACTCAATTACAGTAATAGTAGGACCTAGCAATACAGCGACTGTGACATCTGGTGTCTATATAATTAGTGCAGGTGGAACAGCTCATGAAACCATCACCAGCGTTCCCTATGGAGCCATCAGCAAGGCTGAGCTTCTGGCAGCACTAACCATGGACCAGGGAGATGAGACGTGGAATAGTAGTAATATATCCAACCCGGTAGTAACAGGCAATACTCTTGTAGTTACAGCGGAGAACGGAACAACAGTGGTTACCTATACCGTAACTACTGACGCTGCGAGTGACGTAGCAACTCTGACCTCTAGTATCTACATAGTTAGTGCAGGCGGAACAGCTCATGAAACTATCACCGGACTTGATAAGGGAGTTAGTAAGACTAATTTTTTAGCAGCGTTAACAAAGGGACAGAATAATCAGTCGTGGAATTCTGTAGGGATAAACAATCCGGTAGCAGACGGAGATACTCTTATAGTTACAGCGCAGGATGGAACGATGACAGTAACTTATACTATATCGGTACCAACCAAGGCTATTGGCGAAAGCTATCTAGGTGGTAAAGTTGCATACGTCTTAAGATCTGTTGACCCTGGTTACATATTAGGAGCAACACACGGTTTAATAGCTGCTACAACTGACAATAGTGGTAGTGGCATAGCGTGGATAATAGGTGGTACCACACAACACACAGATAATGGTAATACTTTAACAGCTATAGGAACAGGCCTTGCAAATACAAACGCAATGAGAGCACAAACTGGATATACCGGTGGTGCAGCTAAAATATGCTATGATTATAGCACCGGCAATAACAGTGACTTGCACAGTTGGTATTTACCAAGCAAAGATGAATTAAATACACTTTACTTGAACGAAGTAACAATTGGTGGTTTTGCTGAGTACATCTATTGGAGTTCTTCTGAGTACGATACTAACGACGTTTGGATCCTGCAATTCGCCAATGGGACCTACGACAATAGCGCTAAGTCTACCACCTTCTTTTACGTTCGCTGTGTTCGGGCTTTTTAACTATTTAACAATTTTCTAACTTGATGCTAGAATAGCTATTGAAAATGTATAAGACTATTAAACGCGTAACAGGCATATTGCGCCTTGCCACAGAAAAGTTTTTCTTTATAGAGGGTGGGCAGAGGTCTGCAGCTTTTGCTTTTTATGCATTCCTTTCTTTGTTCCCTTTGATCATTCTTTTTGTAACTATTGCCTCGGCCTTTTTTAGTCCAGACAAGGTAAGCCAATACGTTTTTACTTATGTTGGCAACTATATGCCTCTAAGTGTAAAAATGCAGGAACAAATTTTTAATACTATCAACGGAGTAATAGCAGCCCACGAGCAGATAGGAGTGATAGCTTTTTTAGGTTTGATATGGGGCTCTATAGGCTTTCTTAACACTCTTGTTTATGCAACCAACAAAGCTTGGAGTGCTCATGTTTACAAATGGTGGAAGCTTCCAATTAAAAGCCTTATGCTACTTAGTTTGTTGTTCATTGCTATATTTTTTGGCATTACAGCTCCAATTTTAGCTAGAATGACAAGGATGTACGGTCTGGTTGGTTTTTTTATTCCTTTGTTGGTCTTATTCTTTAGCCTCAGTCTATTCTACAAACTAGCTCCCCTCCGTAGAATAAAATTTGCTAAGACCTGGCCGAGCTCTTTATTTATAACGTTGCTATTTTTGGGAGGACAGATCCTGTTCGTGTTTTTTTCAAAACATTTTTTTCACTTCAATGCTGTGTATGGTGCATTAGGAGAGGTTATAGCTCTTCTAATGTGGATCTATTTTTCTGGCTATATTTTTATATTTGGTGCTTGTCTATGCGCTAGCCACAGCGAACAAAGTCTATAACATAATACCCCCCCCCTTCTACTCATATGGGTTCTAAACTCCATAGAATGATCTTTGTTTTGTAGCTATCTTAGAAAGATCTAAAGAAAGGAGGAAATGATAATGAAAAATATTATGTTGTTTACGGTCACAGAACTTCTTTTTACACATAGCTAGAAGCTATGTGTAGCATATTTATTATATATTTTACTTATCTATTATCCGACAGTATTTTGCAGACATAAAGAACGATAAAAAAGGAGAGTGTTATGGAGAAAAACATGGAACAAAAAACTAATTGTGAGAAGAAAATGGGAACAGTACAAATGACCCCAGAAGCTCGTGAGCAAAAAGCAAAAAAACTTGAAGAAATGGCTGCGTGCCTTCGTTCTACAAAATCGAATGAAGAATGTTGTGCAGCAATGGCAAAATGCCACCAGGAAATGTTTGGAGAAAAAGGTTGTGGGAACGCACGATCATAAAATGATGAGTGCTGTTGGCTGAGAACATACAAGTTAGAACAAAGGAGATTGATTATGCCAGATTTTGGAAATCCTTTTGCAGGATTAGCAAAAGATAGGAAACTCACCCACCAGGAGCTTATTCGGTCTATCCGTTTTATGGTTGCTGGGGAATATGAAGCCACTCAGTTATATTTGCAACTTGCTGAGTCAACCAATAATAAGTTGGCTAAAGAAGTGCTTAAGGATATTGCTGATGAAGAAATAGTGCATGCGGGCGAGTTTCTTAGGCTCTTAAAAGAGCTGGCTCCCGACGAACAGAAGTTATATGACAAAGGCGCCAAAGAGGTAGAGGCAAAGATTAAGAAGAAATAAATCATAGAGGACGTAATGCCATTTAAAAGCAAAAAACAAGAAAGGGCTGCCTTTGGTGGTTATTTAGGGGAGAAGATGAAAAAGGCTGCCCCTGAGTGGGCCAGCAAGACTGATCAGAAGAATTTGCCAGAGACCGCAAGTAAAGGAAAGAGCGCTAAGACTTATAATAGAAAGAAGACTGGTAGATAGCGTTGGAGTCTCTTTTGCCCTTTTTGAGTGATGATATGTATAAAAAAAATGTGATGGAAACTGCAGTATCGACCGTACCACACTGGTATTTAAGCGAGTACGCAAAAAACACATACGAACTATCTATGGATGAAACCGTCTTTAGATTCCAAAGTCACAACCCACTTACACCTAGGCTGTGTTTGCTTCATGCATATATTCAAAACAACCTCAACAACTGGATGTCTAAGATGCCTGCCGTTCCGACGCCAAGATCACTCCAACAGGTAGAGGAAGATATTACGGTCCGTTGGCTGGAGATATACGAACCCACAATAAACTGGGGCAAATTCATAGCTTATATGGAACATATCAGGTTCAGGACTTATGAGAACTATCGAGTGATGACCAACCTTGTTATAGGTGATGGACAGGGTACGCTATCGCTGTCAGACGAAACTATTCAAAAGATAGTCGACCCTCTATCTGCGGGTATGCAGGTATATTTTCGTGTAGACAGAGATCTGCGTTTTTTAGACTACCAGGAAATTTTATGGAAAGAAGTTTCTGAGTCGTCTGAGCATAATAGGTTCATCCCAGAGTTTCTTGAGCCGTTTGCGTCCATTCTGAAAAAAGGTGAGTTTTCTATGCATCTGCATCGGCACGGCGACTTATTTATTATGGACTCGCACGGCCTACTGGCTGCAAACAGAAAGGGACGCTGGCACGTTTACGACGCACAGACGATCAAAAGTAGTGTGTGCGACATATTTGGCAACGTTACCACTGGGGGTAACCTATTTGAGCTGATGTTCGACCTTAGCTATAGGCGACACGGCGCATTACTGGTGTACGATCCAAAACACAAGGTTATAGAGCATGTGGTGAATCCGCAGTCGATCATCGGTGGTGAGTCTCCTTCACCCGATGTAGCCCGTGCTATGATATCTCCAGTTATTCGTGATATTCAGCTAGGCAGAACTGATCGCTTGGTAAAAAAGAAAAATCTTTTCCTCGAGATAGCAGGGTTGGATGGTGCAGTAATATTCGATGACAATGAATTGATCGCTGTTGGAGCGATGATCCGGCAACACCCGAATCAAAGCAGTTATCTTGGTGCACGCGGTATGGCTGCGCAATCCGTATATCGGTATGGTGGGATCCCTATCAAGGTTAGCTCGGATGGTGAAATTCAAATACTTTTTGAGAGCAGTAATAGCGAAGGACAAACAAGTGACGCTGAAATGACATTTATGTAAGATCAACCTGTAGGCCAGCGTCGTCTCAATGTCCCTCTGTGTAGTCTGGGTATGTTGACATGATGGGATTGAGCAATAAGGCGTTTGCACGGTCTGTTTTTGCATCAATGTAGTTTGCCAGCATGGCTTCTGAAAATCCGCGATAGTAGTATGCATTTGCTAGGTCTGTTTTACCAAGTTTTAGCCCAGTAATAGCTTTAGTGAAATCAACTATTGCCTCTGCATATTTCTGCAGAAAGCATTCTGCAAACCCACGAGTCACAGTCAAAGATGGTGGGCATAATGCGGGGCCAAATAATTCGATCGCCTTATTTATATCAATAAGCGAGTCTGCTCTTTTACCAAGGTTATACTTTGTACATCCACGAGCAGAATATGCATCTGCAGTTTCATATTTTAAATCATCAATAGCTTTGTCAAAATCAACCATTGCTTCAGCAAATTTCATATTTTGTGCTTTCGCCAGTCCACGCTCGTAATATGCTGGTGCATATGTAGGATCCAGTATGATAGCAGTGTCGAAATCACTTATTGCCTTACTATCATAAGAACCAAGTAATGCTGTTCTTGCAAGTCCACGATCAAAATACGCCTTATTATTGGGGGTTAGTGCAATACTTTTGTCAAAATCATTTATTGCATCAGTGTACTTTCCTTTTCTAAATTCTGCTTGCCCATGATCGACTAGAACAATGCCAACTTTGAATCCTTGACTAATTGCTTGGTCATAATCAGCGATTGCTCCGTCATAATCTCCCTGATCACTTTTTACTTTTCCACGCATATAATAAGCCGGTGCAAATTTAGAGTCCATCGTAAGAGATTGGTTGCAATCTGCGATTGCTGCTACATAATTTCCTTTTTCATACTCTATAGTACAGCGAACAAGGTAAAGATCACTATCTAAAGGAGATAAGTCTATGGCTCTTTTGTATGCGGCGATCCTTTTGTCGTAATCTGTGGATGCATTTCCATACCTTTCAAAAAAGAGACTATAAAAAATCTTATCGCCAAGAGCTACTTCTGTGCAGTTTTGTGGGTTCTGATAAAACGTTGCATCATCAGGTGTCGCTTCTAAACCGGTGCTAGTTTCCCAGTAGACGGAAACTTTATCACTAATTTTCCATTTAAGAACCGTGTGTAACATTTCTGACTCACACCTAACAAAAACTACCGGAAGAGGTTTAATTTTAAGGTACTCTTCTAGCGCTTCCACATATACATAAGCGGACGTCTCACAAGCAAACGTAAACTTTTTAGTATCAGAACCGGAGGCAAGAGTTTGCCCCAACGACATTGCATACACATTTTCATCTTCAGGGAATGCTACTTTGTCTTTAGGAAAAACATCAGCATGGATAAATCCAAGGATTTCTTTTGCGGCTTTTTTTTGCTCTTCAGTGTCCGTTAATGTTCCATATTCAGTGACTTTATTTAAAAAATTGGTATCTGTTTTTAGAGGAGAGATCAAAGTGCTTAAAGCTGTAGTCTCGCTCTTGTAAGTTGCATCAGTTTTTATTTCATCGTCTGTTATTCCATCGCTATATATTATTCCAGTAGAGGTAGGTATTCTTCCGGTAGCATCTATTACTAATCCATTTTGTATAAAGGTCCGTTCATTTGTTGATACAGACCCAGTAATGGTGCTTTGCGAATAACATGATAATGTGATAATAAAAAAACCAGTAACTATTAGCAATAACTCTTTCATTGGAAAGCCTCCGTGAATAATAACACCCTTTGTATACTTTAAATGATGTGGTCCTGTCAAACTATTTTATATTGATTATTAATAGCATATTACATAAGATTCTTAAGCCGTTCCCTCATTTAATATGTCCATGTACGCCTTATAACTGAATATTTTATCTCTTTGCTTACCAGAGATCTCTTTTAATATTCCTAATTTCATGAGAACTTTATTTCAACCTTAACAAAAAAAATGAAGGCGAGCTCTAAAATTATTATTTCTGTAGGGCCGAATAATGGAATTACACTTGAGAAGTATCAAAATGCTATTCGTATCAAAAATATGGCAAATAAACAACAATATACACTGGCGTTGCATAAGACTAAAAATATAGGGTTCGAGCTGGATTTAAAGGAGAAGGAGAAGATAAAAGATTTTTTAAGACAAGTTAAGAGAACAAATGAGTGGAAAAAATGGTGGGATGAAGATCCACATGGGTATATTTCCGCACTAAAGGCAATAAAGTGGATGAATGTTTAGACCACACTATATAGGTATATAAGTTTTTTGCAACGAGGCTAGATGAGATATTCCTTGTTGGTGATATAGATAACGTGTTTTATATGTTTTCTTAATCTCTTACTTGGTGATGTTACTACTTTATTGGGATCTAGACACCAGCCGTCTGTTGTTTTAACCACCCAATGCCATTCGTCATAATCTCCTCCCATTGGCTTTTCTTTATGATTTACACCTACAATAGCTGCTTTATTTATTTCTTTCCAGGGCTTATCTTTCTTATAAGTTATTTGTTCTGCTTTAATGCCAAAAAGTCCTAGAGTTTTGATAAGTTGTTTCCCATTAGTAGGAAATACTCCCCGTTTCCTATTTGTTTCTACGCAATTGTTTGTGATCATTTTATTTCTAATCTTATCATATGTTGTGGATGCAAGCATTGCCACGCATGCTACTCCACAGCCTGTATTATCCTCTTGTTTAATGGTTCTTATTTTTATTTTCTGCATGTGTACATCATATATAAAGGGGTCAAAACCACAACTAAAATTTGTTGCTTATAAAAGTGACATAATCTGTCGTATTGGTGTGCTATTTTTACGACACACTAGTAAAGGGAGAGATGTTCTTATGACAAAATTATCCAAGAAGCCTCAAATGAATTGGGTCGACTCTAAACTGTTTATAGATCTGCTTACCGATATGGAAGAATCTGATGAGGCTACAATTGGTCTGGATGTTTGTGACGTTACATGGGCTCTCAAAGCAGGGACGCAGCTTCTGCATATTGATAGAGATAAAGTTGACCTTTTAAAAAAGATTAGTAAGGACGTTAAAGCTTTGCTACTATTTTTTAGAACAAACGAACATACTTCATTAAAAAAGATAATAGACCTAACAGGAAAAATTAAATCGTACATACCAGAAGATGCAGATGTAAAGATCTCGTCTATACCTGACAAAACAATAACAAAAAATGGTGAGATCAAAGCAAGTATATGGGTTGTTATATGACGTTGAGGGAGAGGTCTTATGCTTGAACATAATTCAAAACTTAGAAATTTTTTTCTTGGTATAGATTTCTGTATATTTTGGGTTTGGCCAATGTTCATACTACAAAGGATCTTTGGTATGGAACTGATACCTGCCAGCAGAGTAGTAATGAAAAATAGAAAATATTGGTATGCGCCTGTTCGTTGGCTGGCCAATAAAACCTGGCGTAAAGAAAGAACCTGTAAAAGGCAATTAAGATATCTTGGTTGCCATTGGTACCCAGAAGAAGAAAAAGGACATCCTTTTTTTAAGGTAGGGCAACTTTATGCCTCTAAAACGTTTAACGGAGCTACATACACAATTAACGATTACGACGGACGCATAGGCTGTGCTTACTTTGAAAGGCTTATTTGATTGTGACATATAGGAGGTATTATGAATAAAAAAAATAAAATAATAGGAGTAGGTGGTGCGGGAGCTAATATCGTTAAGTCCATGAACCCAGACAAGATGGGTAATATGGATTTTGTGATCGTAAATAAGGCGGGAGAAAACTGCGACGTTAGGCTAGACGACAAAGAGGCCTTAAAAACTGTTATAGAAAACTTTTATACTGTTTTTATAGTGGCTGGCATGGGAGGCAAGACAGGTACTTTAGGCTCCTGTGAAATAGCAAAAATAGCCAAGGGCATGGGAGTAATAACTCATGCTGTAGTTGTACTACCCTTTGCCTTTGAGGGACAAAAGAGGATGGAAGCTGCTCAAAAGGGTATCTTAGAACTTAAAAAACATGTTGGAAATGAATTGTCTATTATCTCTGCCGAAGATTTTGTTTCTTCTGAGCCTTGTATGAAAAGTCTGCCCTTTAGCGACTTATTCTTTGAAATTAACAAAAAGGTACAACAAAGGATTATTGGATTATTAACTTAAGTATGGAGAAAACACAAATGGAAAAGGAACCTGTTTATTGTCGCTATAACAATCAGATGTACGATCCACATAAAGATTATGGAACCTGCACAAATAAGAGTAGTTCTAACTATGGGAAACCTGTTTTTAAACATGAATGTGAAATAGTGATCCCTCTTCCGTGTGAAGGAAGGAAAAGGCAGGATGATTCTGTATATATAGCTTCTATGTTAGCACCTGATGGAATTACAGAAAGAATATCGGAATGCATGCTAAATCTTGTTAAATTTCCAAAAGACAAAAGAGTTCGTGAATGGAAACGTGGAATAGTAATTCGCCTACAGATGTTGTTACTAAGGGTATCCAAAGAAACCTATAAGCAAACAATTGTTACCTCCGTGTATCACAAGGCAGACAAAGTTCTTAACTTGCTAAATAAAGGTGGCTCTATTGAGGGCTACTCTATAGAAGAATACAAAGTGGGCGAAGCTATCCACTGGAAATTATTGTTAAATGGCAAAGAAGTAGCTAGCACTAAGGACAAGGGAATAATCAGGAATTTGTTTTCTTTTTAAAGACGACACCTTATGTCGCAACCCCATGGTATCTTGATCCCACACTAAAGATGAGGAGTTTTTATGGACCAGAACGAGAAGTTTTTGACTGGTTGGATGGCTTATTTTTTATCGAACGTTGATGCTAAAATGTGTCGTTCAATTGGTTCTGTATTTTTGCCGGAAATTATTTTAAGCAAAAAGGAAAAGGAAGGACTTTTAAATCAAATTAAAAAGAAGATAACCACCGACAAAAGAGCCTCCAAATATATATATAATACTAAAAGTAAGGAACTTGGCGTTTGTCTTGCAACCAGCAAGGTACATACCATACTAGACGATATAATAAGCGTAATGGGCCACAGGGAAGAGGCCTTTGTTAATGAAGTAATAACCATAATACAAAACTATTTATACAAATACAAAAAATATGTACAAATAGAATGTGATAATTCCAGAAAGTTTGACGAGCTTGTAAGATTATTTAAACTAAATGAGTGTGAAAAG
>Ga0118677_10014783_pt1 | contig 10944 bp, 9 predicted proteins | sample AliMusrvi5mmetaG_FD_86154 | JGI IMG/M metagenome (GOLD analysis project Ga0118677, IMG submission 86154)
CAGTTTTTAATTCATAACCTGCAAAACAAGTATGATAAAAAGGACTTGATTACAGAGGAAGCTGTGGAATTATTAACAACCCCACTGGAGCTTTCTGTATATAAAAATGCAATTATGGAGGCAATGTTCAAGGGAACTAAAAGGCATATTGAGAGCGAGGAAAATGATGGTGAGCCATCAAAAAACGCACAGGTCGAGTAAGTGATAATGAATTGTTTGCTCGACTTATTTATTATGGGGTAACTCAGCTAAAAAGACTGGAGCAGGAGGTTTGGCTTATGCCACTTGGTGAGCTACTTGATCAGTGGGAAATCCACAAGCAGTTTGAAGGTTTGGCAAAGCCAAAAAGAGAGGTTTTTATTGATGAGGTTATTCCTCTTGGAATTTAGGAAGGAGGTGGCACAGTGGCGGATAACTTATCTTAGAACTCGGATAAATTATCATATCCCATAAATAAAGTTATCCTTTCTTCTTTCGAGAATCATAAGAAAATCCGGGGAATTCATAACGAACTCCTCGGATAATTTTCCTGTATATGTTTACCTGTAGAGGAACGGGAGTGCCTGAGGAAGCGGTTGTGTGACATTTTTCGGCGTAGCCTCTTCGAGCGGTTTCCCGCGTTCATCAAGATATTTGTTTGCAAGTTCCGGCGTCACAGTGGCGTAGATGCAGGTCGTAGCAATCGTAGAATGACCAAGAAAGGCTTTTATAGAAACAAGTGAGTCTCCAGTTTCCAGCATGTGAACTGCAATCGAATGTCTGAAAGTGTGCGGCGAATAGCTGTCTTCTTTAAACAATTCGGAATTCTGCCATTTGGCCAGCGTTACATACTTTTTTACGATTCCTTCAACGCAGGAAATTGTCATGTGTTCATGCATCTGGCTTGAAAACAGATGCCTCTGTTTCATTGACTGGTCAGAGGGGCCAAGGCCACGTATTCTCAGATATTCCTTCAAAATAGCTGTGCAGCTGTCAGGGATAGTTACAATACGGGTTTTGCGGCCCTTGCCAGTTAATCGAATTTTTGTAGGTGAACCCAAAGTAATATCGGCCAACGTAATATCGCATAGTTCTTGTGCTCGTGCACCGGAAGCATACAGCAAGCTCAACAGTGTAAGATCACGTTGACCAACTTGCTTTGAAATATCAGGCAGCTTTAAAAGGATAGTAACTTCCTCTTTGGAAAAATGCTTGAATCCAAGTTTTTTCGGCTCCTTCTTCTTTGGAATCTTTGCAATCCCGGAGTAAAGAGGCATGGCTGCCGTAAAGGATCGCTTAAACGCATAATTGGAAAAACCAACGATTGCAGCTCTTCGAAGATTTCTCGTTTTTACAGAGCAGCCGCGCTCTTGTTCCAGGTAGAGAAGGAATTCTTCGAGTGTCATGCCGGACAGTGTCTCAAAGGTTACCTTTTCGGGAGATATGCCTTTCTTCTCCATCAGGAATCCAAAGAGAAGCTGGAACGCATACTTGTAGCATGTAATCGAGTTTTGGCTTAGACCTTTCACGTTCGGAAGGTAGTCTGTGAAAAAGGTTTCCAGAAAGGAAAGCATCTCATTTGTTTTCTTGCTCATTCAAAAATCACCTCCGGAAATACGGACTGAATTGCTTCTGCGACCCTTTCCTGTGAGTCCGTGTACATTGTGTAGTCAGTAGTTAGATATTTCTCTGTGCCGAAAAACGTCTCGTGGCCAAGATATGCTGCGAGATATGGTGCAGTTTCTTCAAGCGCACGACCTTGTGCTACTGCTTTCTGGAATGACCTGAATGTGAAATTATGTCGCAGGGCATGGGTTGAAATACGCCGTTCAAACGGATTTTCATGAGGGTTGTCTATTTTGCCTTTACTGAGAACCTTTAAAAACCAGTAACCGAATGTCTGGTAATCATAAGGAGCGTTGGTCCTTTCATGATTAGTAAAAAGATATTCCTCAACTGGAAAACGCAGTGTCCTGCACTGCTTGTATTGGCATAAAACATCCAGCAATGAACTGTGAATCGGTACCCGGCGCTGCTTGTTGTACTTCGCCTGCGTAATCATGAGGATACCGTTTTCGAGATCAACATCTTTCCACTTGAGAGTAAGGGCCTCCGTAATTCTCAAACCACAACCATAGAGGATTCTCAAAACAACAGGAAAGATTTTGCCACTCTCAGTGTCTGTGTAGTTGGCTTTGCCACTGTCTGCCACTTCAAAAATGCGGGACATCTCTTCATCGCTGAAGGTATATGCCTTGTAGGTGCTTTCTTCGCGGCAAAGATCCGGTTCAAATGCGGGAATTTTAAATGCTTTAAGATAGCGTGCAAATATCCGAATTCTGCAAATCTCGCAATTTTTAGTTTTTCCGACAATGTTGCGTGAAGCAAGCCAATCTGTCAGAAGCTCTTCTGAAAGAACCTTTTCTGTTATGTTGTTTTTTACGAGATATTTGTCAAGACTGTGGAAGGTATACAGATAGTTCTCTGTGCTTCGATTGGTAGCCTGCAGCAAATCCAGGTATCCCTGCATTTCCGGTGCAAATATGCCCTTGAGTTCAATTACCATTCCGCACCTCCGACAGATATTCCGCAAATACGCTTTTGGGCTGAGGGACCTCAAGCGCACAAGTCCTTAAACCTTCAGTTGAGAATTCAACGTAATGCTTCGTTGAGCTTGTACTGATCTGCCCCAAAAGGACCCGGACAACCTCATACGGTACATTTTCTGCGACAAGCTGGCTGGCAAATGTCATACGAAGTGAATGAGGACCATGGTGACGGTCACCTACGTCAATGTTCGCTTTTTTGAAGTGTCTTGAAATGATGTGCGTCACAGCCTGTCTTGTTAAGGGACAGCCGTAGCCATTCGTGAAGATGTGCTGTGATTCAGACTCTTCACGGCCGTTGTCAATATAATCGTGCAGAGCTTCTGCAACTTCTTCCGGTAAGGTAAGTTGGAGAGCAACTCCTGTTTTGAACTGTATCAGATTGACCCGAGAATTCTCAAAATCAACGTTTTCAAAACGAAACTCCCTTATGTCTGACTGCCTTAGTCCCAGTCGGAGAGCCATCAAAAGCATTGCATAATCACGCTTCCCCTGTGGAGTGAATTTTTCAATGCTTTTAATCAGAGCATCAATTTCATCATCGCTGTAAACAGACGGCAGGCATTTTTTCTTTGCCATCCTTGGCAAAACCAATGCGTAATTCGCACTGACTATGCTGTTGTCAGAGAGATACTGAAACAGACGTCTTGAGTAAGTAATAAAATGATGCTTGTTTGTCAATCTTTTAAATGCAGTGGTCAGATGCTCGACAGTTATATCATTCCAGCTTTTGACACCCTGCGAATCAAAATCGCAGAGCATGGTTATACAGGTACGACGATACTGTTCCACGGTAATTTCTTTCAAGCCAAGTTTGCTGATTCCGTCCAGAAATTCTTCCAATGTATCTGAGAACTGCTCAGGACAAATCAGAGGTTTTTTCTCCTTGTGCGTCTTGTATTTGAAAACATTCCGAGGCTTGCGTTGCCAAAAATTGTTTCCGTAGAGAAAAGTATTGAGGTTACGGATGCAAGCTCGCCGGTATCCAAGTGATGAGTCACCAATGTAATTTTTTAGCTTTTCTGACTCATAAAAAGCCATGCCGACCTCTGAGGAATAGTTGTCATAGCCGTTTATCTCTGCAAATGATATCAGTAGATCCATAGAACGGCTGTAGCGTTTGAACTCACCTCGCGGTTTCACGATTTCTTCTCTCATGTATTTCATGAAATCTGCTTTTAGTGAGTGCCAGTGATTTGTTTCATCCATACTATCTGCTCCTATTCATAAATTTGGAATTCGTATTGAATTCGCAAATAGTATAGCAAAAAGATGTTAAAAATTATACGAGAAGATTTTTCGAAAACCCACAGTATATCAAGCAAATCTGTAAGAAGAAAGGATAACTTTATTTATGGGATATGATAACTTTGGTCTGAAAATAGGGATTGAGGGCGAGAAAGATTTTAAAAATGCGTTGAGGGATATTAATCAAAGCTTTAAGGTTTTAGGAAGTGAAATGAATCTTGTTGCTTCTCAGTTTGATAAAAATGACCGCAGTGTTCAAGCACTAACCTCACGCAACCAAGTGCTCAATAGAGAAATTGACACACAAAAGGATAAAATAGGTACTCTTGAAAATGCCTTGAATAATGCCGCCACCTCCTTTGGCACTGCCGATAAAAGAACACAGGCATGGCAGATGCAGCTTAATAATGCAAAGGCTGAGCTTAATGGTTTGGAAAAGGAGTTAAAGCAAAATGACACTGCGCTAAATAATGTAAGCAAAGAGTTTAATGACGCTGAGAAGCAAAGTGAGCAGTTTAATAAGGCTATGAAAAGTAGTTCTGATACTGCTGATCATGCAGAGGGCAAGTTTTCAAGTCTTGGTTCCACTCTTGGCAAAATCGGAGTAGGTCTTGGTGCTGGTGTAGCAGCAGTAGGCACTGCGGCAGCTAGCGTAGTAGCCGGGCTAGCAAAAATGTCTCTTTCAGCAGCAGAAAATGCTGATAAAATACAAACCACAGCAGAGGTTTACAGCTTATCGGCTGAAAGGGTTCAGGAGCTTTCCTATGTCGGCACAAAATTAGATGTTGAACTTGATACAATCACAAATGCTCAAAGTAAACTAACAAAAAGTATGTTTGCGGCTAAAGATGGAACAAAAGCTCAATCGGATGCATTTAAGCAATTGGGAATAGATGTTGTTTCAAGTAATGGCGAATTAAGAAACGCACAAGATGTAATGAGTGAGTCTTTCACAGCATTAGGCAAAATGGGAAATGAAACCGAAAGAGATGCTTTGGCTATGAAAATATTCGGAAAATCTGCTATGGAACTAAATCCATTAATAAAAGCAGGTGGGGCTGAAATTGCTAATTTAACCGATGAAGCTCATAAAACAGGAGCTGTTTTATCAAATGAAGCCATAGGAGCACTAGACAGCTTTGGCGATAGTTTTGAAGCATTAAAATTAAGTGCAAAAGGCATAGGAGGAGAGTTTTCAGTTGGACTGTTACCTGTACTTAACGATGTGGTTTCTTTTGCAAAAAAAATCATGCCTGAGATATCCGATGCTATAAAAACAGGGGATTTTACAAAATTAGGCGAGGTTTTAGCGAGTGGAATATCTGAAGCATTAACCAAAATATTAGGTTTGATTGCTACAATAATACCAATTATTTTAAATATAGTGGGGTCGATAGGTAAAGTAATACTTGATAACTTGCCTATGATAATTGATGCGGCGGTTAATATAGTAATGGCGTTATTAAAGGGTCTAATTGCTGCACTTCCTCAGCTTGCTAAGGGTGCACTCCAATTGATATTAGCACTATTGGATGGGATAATTGCAAATCTGCCAGCGCTGGTAGAGGGTGCTATATTAATGATTGTAACTCTAGCCGCTGGCATAGGCGATGCTTTGCCTGAGCTTATACCTAAGATTGTTGACGCAGTTATATTAATAGTGGAAACACTAATTGCAAACATGGGGCTAATACTTGATGCTGCTTTTAAGATAATAATGGGTCTTGCTCAAGGCTTGCTTGCCGCACTGCCAAAGCTTATAGAAGCTCTGCCGCAGATTATAATGTCCATTATAGATTTCATAGTAAACAATCTTCCGATGATTATCGAGATGGGTATTAAATTAGTAGTTATGCTGGCGGTAGGGCTTATTCAAGCAATACCTCAACTAGTTTCAAAGTTGCCTGAAATTATAGTGGCAATAGTCACTGGGCTTGCAAAGGCAATCGTAGAGATAAATGAAATTGGTAAAAATATTGTTATGGGCATATGGGAAGGTATTAAGTCAATGGCCGATTGGTTATGGGATCAAGTTTCAGGTTTCTTTGGTGGTATCATTGATAGCATTAAAGGGCTGCTTGGCATTAAGTCACCCTCAAAGGTCTTTGCAGACATAGGCGCAAATATGGGAGCAGGACTGGGTGATGGCTTTATGTCGTCTATGTCTAACGTTAAAAAAGATATGCAAAAAGCAATTCCTACTGATTTTGACATAAATGCACGAGTGGGCGTTTCTGCAAGTGATAGCAATATAGCTAGCGCAGTAAATAATACTGGTACAACCATAAACCAAACCATTTCAGTGGTTTCACCTAAGGCATTAGACGAACGAAGCCTATCAAGAGAGCTTCGCAACCTCTCAAGGAAACTTGCCTTAGAAATATAAGGAGAAAATATGCAACTAATATATTCAAATCAAGCCGGAGATAGCATTACGCTTAAGCAAAGAAAGCCATATTTTCTACAGCGCATTGATGGTACTGGCTCAGTTAAGCATATAATTAATACTTTTAAAGCACCCTCGCAAGATGGTGCTTTTTTCATCTCTGGAACACTGGATGTACGAAATATTACTATTGAAGGAACAATGGTAGCCTCTTCGGTTGATGAAGCATATGCCCTAAGAAATAATCTGTTGTGTATTTTTACTCCCAAGCAAATCGGCAGACTTTCTTATAAGGGTAAGGAGATTACTTGTATTGTAGAAGAAGCAACTGTAGATAAAGGGACTAGTGAGAAATTGCCTGCTTTTTTTATAAGCTTGCTTTGCCCCTCTCCATTTTTTGAGGAAGCTTTTGATACACGCCAAGAGTTAGCGTCATGGGTGGATTGTTTTAGCTTCGCAATGGAGATACCCTCTACTGGCATTGAGTTTGGTGTAAGAGAACCAAGCCTAATTATAAACGTCATTAATACAGGTGATGTGTCTTGTGGCTGCGTTGTAGAGTTTAAAGCATTAGGCGGTGTAAAGAATCCAGAGCTGATGAACATGGAAACATTAGAACGCATTAAAATTAACAAAACTATGCTTGCTGGTGAGGTAATAACAATAGCTACGCATTTTGCGGCTAAACGGATTAAAAGCAATATTAATGACATTGTTTCAAATGCTTTTAGCTTTTTAGATATTGACTCAACCTTTATACAAATAACACCGGGCAGAAATATCCTGCGCTACAACGCAGAAGAAAACTTAGATTTATTAGAGGTAAGTATATCCTATAGACCTCAGTATCTGGGGGTATGAGAATGGAGGTATATGTTTTTGATAAAGAGATTAATGCTCTAGGATTAATTGAAGCATATGAATATTTAAGGTGGACCAGAAGGTACAGCAAATGCGGGGATTTTGAATTAAAGGCAGTAGCAAGTGAAAGCAACCTTGCACTACTAAAGGTTGGCAATATAATTTGGAAGAACGATGATGAGGAAGCTGGAGTAATAGAATACCTGCAACTGCAAATGCAAGAGACAGAATCGGTTGTAGTTAGTGGCCGATTTGCCACTTCAATACTTGACAGAAGGATTATTTGGGGTACAGAGGTGCTTGACGATGAGTTGTCAATGGCAGTTGGACAGTTAATAATTAATCATATTATTGACCCATTATTGCCAGAGCGGAAAATAGCTTGTTTTGATTATTTTGCTTTGCCGTTAGGAATTAACGTCAGAGTACAAATTTCTTTTAAGAGTCTGTTGCCAACAGTGGAGGAGTTATGCGGCACTTATGATGTGGGGCTTAAAACTGTGTTCAATCCTACTGAACATAAGTTTACTCTGAAACTTTACTCCAAAGGCATAACTTCCGCAGTTTTTGCAAAAGAATTTGAAAACATCCTTGAGCAAACATATACCGAAAGTATAAAGGATTACTATAATATTGCTTTGGTCGCTGGAGAGGGTGAGGGGGATGCTCGAATTAAGGTAACCGCAGGAGAAGCAAGTACAGGTTTAGACCGAAAAGAAATATTTATAGATGCAAAGGATATAAAGTCTGTTGACTGGGGCGAAAACTATACCGGTGCACTGCTTCAGAGGGGGCTAAGTAAGCTTGCTGAGTCCTGTAAAGCACAGAGCATTGAAGCTTCTATCAACCCTCATGGCAACTTAAAGTATAAAGCAGATTTTGATTTGGGTGACATAATTACTGTGTTTTCACGACGCTGGGGAGTACAAATGAGTACCCGTATAACTGAGATAGCTGAAAGCTATGCAGCAGAAGGCTTTAATATAGATGTCACCTTTGGTAAAGGAGTGTTTAGCTTGGCAGAAAAGATAAAGAGCATAGGAGGCTAATATGGAGAAGAGCGCATTTTTTAATTCATCGGGTGGTGATAGGGTGTATAACGCCGCAGACTTTGCAGATTATTTCAGCAAGTTTATTTCCAATGGTATATTTTATAACTCATCTGACAACTTAAAGGTTTCTTCAAGCAGTGGAATGAATATAGTTGTTGCTCCTGGTTCAGCTTGGATAAATGGTTATGTTTATGAGAATACCGATAACCTTACTCTGCAAGTAGCCATAGCAGATGGAGTGTATTCTAGGATTGATAGGGTGGTTTTGCAGTTAAATATATCACAGCGCAGTATCAATATAAAAATAATACAGGGTGTTGTTTCCGCTTTGCCAATAGCTAAGGATGCTATACGGAATGCTGATATATATGAATTGGTGCTTGCCGATATTTTAATAGGCAAAGCGGTTATAGAAATCAGACAACAGGACATAACAGATTTACGATTGAACACAACTTTATGCGGAACGGTTAACTCGCTAATTAGTGCAGTTTATGAATAAGGGGTGGAATAGTGTCTACAAGTAATTTTTATGCAGTACAAACCAAATCATGGAGAAGCAATGGCTGGCGAACAGACTACGATCGTGTATATCAAGGCAGGTATGTAAGTGGCGGTTCAGACTATATGCATACCGGAGTTTGCTGGTTTGATGGAGCCGCTATAAAGGCAACTCTTTATGGTAAAATAGTAGATTCTATATATATTAGGTTATATAGACCAGACAATCATGGCATAAGCGGGTCTGTGCTGATATACATGGGGCGTAATGCTTATGATACAGGATTGTCTTCTTCTCCAAGCTCTCGAGACGGGTATAGAAATCTAGGAGGTTTTGCCCGAGGTGATTTTAAATGGGTTGCAATTGATAATACTTTTGCAGAGGGCTTTCGAGATAATAATGACACTTGCTTCGTGTTTTATACAAGCGACACAAGCGATAACGGGTATGCATATTTTGAGGGTGCATCATCAAATGATTATAAACCATATCTTGAGATTAATTATCATGATTCAACAACTGGTTGCAATGCTCCTACAGCCTGTTCCTTAGATAACACATTTGCCGAAGGAAACGTTACTCTTTCGTGGAGTGGCGCTTCAGGAGGAACAAGCAATAGTATTTCTGCGTATGAAATTCAATATAGTGAATCGGCGGATAATATAAACTGGACGGGATGGTCAGGGCTAACTACAGTGAGTACAAACTCTTCTAGCGGTTCTTGTGTAGTATCGCCTTCTGATATTAGAGGATATTATAGGCGGTTTCAAGTACGGACACAAGGCACTGCGGGAAGTAGTTATTATTCGGGATGGAAGGTTTCGACGAATTCTGTCCGTAAGAATAGTTTGCCACCGACACCAACTGTAATTGCACCTAAAGAGGGAAGTACTACATATAACCCTAATCCTCGTATATTACTGAAAACAGGAACAGAGGTAGACGGACAGCGCCAGAACATTCAAGTAAAAAATGCAAACGGTGTGTGGGAAAGCACAGCAGCTAACACTGATTTGTTTTCTGTAAGTGGTTGGTTGGGAGACAATATACCAACTGATTACAGATATAAAGCAAGTTCTATTGGCAGTAAAATAGTTAACTTTAGATCTGTGGAAGAAGGTATGAACAACGCTAGTTACGAAATGAGCAGAACATTTTTAATAGCAGCACTTACTTTTACAGATATTCTTCTCACCTCAGGCATAACACATGTCAAAGCGACACATATACAGGAACTACGGAATGCAGTTAACATGGTAAGAGATTATTATGGATTAAACGCATTTGCCTGGAGTGAATCTATTATCAGCGGTAAAACACAGATTAAGAACTGGTCATACCATATACAAGAGTTGCGTTCTGCAATAGATCAAATTATAAGCCTTGTAAATGAAAATGCAGGCACCTTAGACAACTTATTTATATCAGGTAATTTTGAGGGTAGTCAAGGTCTTTCGGGATGGAGTACAATCGGCGGGGGGTTAATATCACTAAGTGCTGAGCAAAAACATGGGGGGACACAGGCGGTTAAACAAACAAGTAGAGCATATACTTATAGCTCGCCTTTATTTAATCTGTATAATATTATTAAGGCAAAGGGTACAGGAAAATATATCGTTAAAGCTTGGTTATACCTTAAAAATACGACTACATTCACTACTCAGCTTCGTATTCGAGGCGATAAAGATAATCCTGCATCGTTTATGAGTGCACTTGATGCAAACAATGTAGCTGTTTCAAGTGCACTTAAACTAATTGCTTTAAACGCATGGGCGGAGATGACTGTCAATTTCACAGTGGCAGTATCGGACATAGCCAATTCAATAGGTGTGTTTAACCTTTGTGTAGATAACATTCCTGCAGGTACTGACATTTACATTGATGATATTTCGGTGATTAAAGACAATTCAGCATTTGTTGTACCTCAACCTAACTGGGTTGGATTTACTCAAGGACGACCAAAAGCAGCGTTGATTCAACAGATTAGAGATATTATACCGACGTTATAACTAATTTATTTGGGTTGTGATTTAGCTAGTTGAAAATGACGGGAAAAGAGAGGCAATCGGGACAGTCACATCGGTTAGACACACTATCGGTAGAGGCGGTTTTTATACTGAGTTCTCTGTTGACAGTGCCGGCAGAAAGGGAAAGCCGTTCTTAAAGGATTTGGTTGGGCAGATAACAGGGAACAAGAAAACCAATGGGGTGGTAATATCATAAAGAAAAAAATAAGCAATCAGGGGACTAAAAAAAGTATTGTATTTAATATAATAAAGTTATATAATGGAAATAAATGAAATTAGAGAG
>Ga0118677_10014784_pt1 | contig 10944 bp, 9 predicted proteins | sample AliMusrvi5mmetaG_FD_86154 | JGI IMG/M metagenome (GOLD analysis project Ga0118677, IMG submission 86154)
CTTTTAATCTGGATTAATAATTTACTATTTTTTTGAAACTTAATATTTTCAAGGGAAAAATATATGATAAATTACAATACAACTTATAAAAAATATCTGAACAACATTGAATCATTTTTAATTAGATACATTCCAAATATTGAGCCATCAGAACTTTATGAACCATTCCGATATATTATTTCTGCCGGGGGTAAGCGAATAAGGCCTGTTCTTGCAATGTTCTGCTGCGGTGCTGTAGGAGGTAATCCTGAAGATGCAATACCGGTTGGTGCTGCAATCGAGATTATGCATAATTTCACTCTCGTTCACGATGACATTATGGATAAATCTGATATGCGGCGGGGATTATTAACTATCCATAAAAAATGGAACGAACCGGTTGCAATTCTAACAGGTGATTTGATGGTGGGTTATTCATACAAACTGCTCCAATACTATTTATATTCTCCAAAATTTACAGATATGTATGTGACCCTTTGTAATGGCTTGATTGAAGTATGCGAAGGCCAAGGGTACGATATGAATTTCAACAGCAATAAAAACGTAAACGCTGATGATAATTTATTGATGATTGATAAAAAGACTGCTAAGATTCTAGAAACTGCTGCCGTTTTGGGTGCATTAGCCGGGAATGCAATTGATGAGCAAATAAAAAATATCAGGAATTTTGCCAATGCCCTTGGCCTGGCATTTCAGATTCAGGATGATTTACTGGATTTGACAGCAGATGAAAAGGTACTTGGAAAGCATATCGGGCAGGATATTATAGAAGGCAAGAAAACACTATTAATTATTAAAGCTAAAGAAAAAGCAACTGAAAAGGCGGATATTGATTTATTAAATAAATTTTATGAAAATAACGGCCTGGGTGAAGAAAATATTCCGGTCATAAAGGAAATGATGATGCGTCTGGGAGTTATTGATGAAATAGCCGGCATAGCAGAAAAATATTTTGAAAAAGCGAAGTTAAGTTTGGATTGTCTTGAAAAGAATAATCATGTTGAATTGCTTTACAAATTTATAACTTCCTTAAATATCAGAAAATTTTGATTAAATGGTGTTTCTATTAACTGTCATCCCCGCATTCACAGGAAAGACAATATTAAAGTTTTTTGAATCACCCTATATTTCTTTTAAAAAAAATTAATAAAATTTCATCTAAATTGAATATTTTTTTACTTTCTATGTAACTTTTTGTGTTCTCATTTGTTATATAAGATTAAATGTTATTATTTTTGAAAATTATCAGGTAAAAGTTATGAAGAGAATTGTTGTCTTGTTTTTTGTTTTCTTTTTTTTTATAATTATTTCTCATTCACAAACATATAATATTTTATATGATTTCAATACCGGCTCGAATTATGATTCATGGCCTTATGGGTGCGCAATCACTGATTCTGGGAATGTTTTCTATGGGATGACAACGTATAACACCCAAAATTCTACTAATAGCCAGTATGGCCAGATTTTCAGAATAAATAAAGATGGTTCAAATTATGAACTAATGCATACATTTCCCGAAAAATCAAATGACGGGAATGTCCCGGTCGGTAAGTTAGCCCTTGCCGATTCATTTCTATTTGGAATTACATATAAAGGCGGTTCCTATGGTTATGGAACAATATTTAAAATAAAAACTGATAACAGCGGCTTCAAAATTCTACGTTCATTTTTCGGCGGAGATGATGGCATGTATCCGCTTACATCACTTACCAAAGTAGATTCTTTTTTGTACGGTATGACATTTACCGGAGGATTAAATAATCGCGGTATAATTTATAAAATAAAAACAGACGGAACAAAATACAGAAAAATCTATGATTTCGTTGGTGATTCCACCGATGGTGCCCACCCCATGTTTACAACTCTTGCCTCTGACGGTTCTGTTCTTTATGGGATTACATCACATGGTGGAAATTTCAGAATGACAACGGACCAGGGTGTATTGTTTAAAATTAATACTGATGGTTCGGGTTACAAAATTTTACATTTTTTTGACGGGCCTCCGTTTGACGGGGCAAACCCTACCGGTTCTCTTATTTTAAGCGATTCTTTGATTTACGGAATAACTTCGGAAGGAGGAAACTGGTTAAACGGTGAAATTTACAAAATCAAAAAAGACGGTTCCGATTTTGTTCAGCTTCATTCATTCAAGGGCGGCAGCTCGGACGGTTCTGTTCCCCTTGCATCAATGACAAAATTCGGCGACACATTGTTCGGTATGACTATGAATGGCGGAGACAGGGATTTGGGTGTAATTTACCGTATGAATTTGGATGGTTCTCATTTTTCCATAATTCACTCTTTTACCGGAGAACTGAACGACGGCAGATACCCCCGTTATAGTAATGAATTAATGATTCTTAACGGTGGTGATATTTACGGAATGGTATCTATGGGAGGTATTTCCGACTTAGGTATGATATTTAAATATAAAAACCCGAATACTGATTCATGCGGGCCGCAATCATTTGAATATCAGGTAATGAGCGACCCTTTTGCATTTTCATTAAATTCAAGTGCAAAACAAAATAATTCGACCATCAGATTGACTACTGCCACAAAAAATGTGGTTGGCTCTATGTTTACAAAGAACCCACTGAATGTTCTGAATGGGTTTAATACCTCTTTTTCATTCAGATTTACTCAAGGGGTTAACGATTTGGAGGACGGCTCGCCTCCGGGTGCCGATGGTATTGCTTTTGTAATCCAGGCAACCAACCCGGCTTATTATGGCAGTACGGGTGGTGGTATCGGTTTTGCCGGCATTTCCAACAGCATTGCAATAGAATTTGATTCATACCGCGATGAAAATGACCTTGGTGATCCAAACGGCAGCCATGTTGCTATTTTTTCAAACGGTGTTAATGCAAATTCAGCAGACCACCGTTCATCCGCTTTAAAGGCATATACATCCGAAATACCATTGCTGAAGGCAGATTCTACGACATATTATGCGGAAGTCAGCTATAATTATCAATCAAAAAAATTAATTCTTTATTTTGATACTACCGGTTTGTTTCTTTCGCCGGTTATTGTCCTTGATTCACTGGATTTATTCAGGTTATTGGACTTAATCGAAAATGACAAGGCTTATCTTGGATTTACTGCATCCACAGGTGCATCCTATCAAAACACCGACTTGCTTTCATGGGCTTTTTGCTCCAAAAGAACTGATAGCATTACACCTGTAAGAGAGTTGCACTTGCCTGCAGATCAAAATATTGATAATGATTATGAAATATCGCCAAATCCTGCATCGGATAGGATAAATATTTCCTTCAAAGGTGTCAACTATTCGGGCGATAATTTTCATATAAAAATATTAAACTCACTTGGCATTGTTATGAAAAAATATGATAGGAATCAATTTTCGGATGAAAATTCTTTGATAGTTTCAACAAAAGATTTCCCGGCAGGTGTATATTTCTGTTCATTTAATTATGGCACAAATAAAATTACAAAGAGTTTTATAGTAGTCAAATGATAATTTTTAATTATTGGAAAGTAAAAAAGGCATGAAAACATTCGGATTCATGGTATTTTTTCTGCTTATTATCTCTTCTTGTGCATACCGGCCCCAAGAGTTTTCCAGGGTTTATGCAAAAACTAAAAATATATATTAAATATGGAATATAATGATTAATCGTATATGTGTGTTCTGTGGTTCGAGTTCAAGGGTAAATAAGGAATTTCTTGATAATGCATTTTATCTTGGAGAAAAACTTGCGGAACTTGGTATTGAAATAGTTTATGGTGGCGGCAAGGTCGGATTGATGGGCAGATTGTCGGATGGTGCTTTATCAAAAGGTGGAAAGGTAACTGGAATTATTCCGGGATTTATGCAGAGCCTTGAATGGGGGCGTCGGGATATTCATGAGTTACTGGAAGTGGAAACAATGCATCAAAGGGAAGCAATCTTAATTGAGAGATGCGATTTAATTGTGACCCTTCCCGGAGGAATTGGAACACTTGAAGAGTTCCTACAGGCAATATCTTGGAAATTCCTTGGCATTATTGTCAAACCAATTTACTTAATAAATATTAATAATTATTTCAACCCGTTAATAACAATGTTTCAAAGAACAATTTCGGAAGGATTCATGAGTAATGAGCAGAATGATTTGTTCCGTATTCTTGACAAAATTGATGAATTAATCAATGAATTAATAAAACAAAAATAAAGGAGATGTATTGATAAATCATATTTCTTTTAGTTCCAACTCTTTGTATGGTATGTGCTTCTTTTTCGCTCCGCGTTCTTCGGCTTAAAGTACGCAGAGCGTACAAACGGCGTTCCAAAGCAGAGAAACTGTGTGAAAACTAATTAACCTTACACAATTTCGTTAAAATCATCCTCCCTACCCCCTTCAAAGGAGGGTTAAACCATTTAAAGTCACCTTTTAAAGGAGGTTAGGGGGATGATTTTGCAGTTTATTTTTGTTTTCACACAGTCTCTCCTGCGTTGGAACGAGAGAAAATCGAGTAGGAGGAGGGATTGCTCCCTCCGTCCTCTCACACCACCGGACGTACGGGTCACGTATCACGGCGGTTCTTAGATTCGATCATTTCTCTTGGCAGATAAATAATTAAACATACTTATCAGACCAATATCATCAAAATACTTCTTCTTGAGGCACACATTCATATGCGATTGTCCACAGTTCCACCATGCTCCCCTACCATTAAATGCCGACTGTTTGGCTCTTTGTTCTGTTAGTCCCAACTTCATCATATTCCTGTATCTTGTTTTCGGTCTCTTCCATTGTCGCCATATCATATTCCTTAGTTTACGTCTTATCCAGCCATCTAAATCCTCAGCAAATCTTTTAGTTTCAGTTAGTTTGAAGTAGTTAATCCAGCCTCTTATCGAAGGATTTAGTTTCTCCTTGATTAGCATGGCCACGTTTCTACCCCTGCCTTTCCTGAAAATTTGTTTTACTTTGGTTTTAAATCTTTTAACAGTCTTTTCAGGTACTCTTATCCTTGGAGGCTGCTCCCCGGTAAATGAATATCCTAAAAACGTTCTTTTCGATGCTAAGTCAGTGGCACTTTTATCTTTGTTTATTCTTAGTCTCAGTTTATTTTCGACAAAATTCGTGATGGATTCCATTATCCGTTCGGCTGCTTTTCTGCTTCGTACGTAGATATTGCAATCATCTGCATAGCGGCAGAATGAGTGTTTACGCCGTTCGAGTTCTTTGTCTAATTCATCTAAAACTATATTTGATAAAAGTGGTGATATTGGGCTGCCTTGTGGTGTGCCCTGTTCTCTGACCGTCATAACTCCGTCTATCATGATTCCTGTTTTGAGGTACTTTCGTATCAACCGCAGTAAACCTTTATCGTTCACTTTCTGTTTTATCCTCATTATCAGTCTGTCATGATTGACTTCGTCAAAGAACTTTGATATATCCATATCAACTACCCAGCATTTTCCTTCACTTTGGTATTTCTTTGCCTGTAAAATTGCCTGTTGGGCACTTTTCCCTGCTCGAAATCCGTAGCTATTTTCTGAAAATCTTGGATCGAAATATGGATTTAGGATTTGGTGTAGTGCTTGTTGAATCATTCTATCCACCACTGTCGGTATGCCAAGTAAACGCTCTCCGCCATTAGGTTTTGGTATGCTTACCTGCTTTACCGGCTTAGGTTTATATGTTCCGTTTAGTAGTTGTGTTTTGATTGTTTCCCAATACTTACGAAGGTATGGCATCAGTTCTTCTACCGTCATATTGTCAATGCCCGGAGCTCCTTTGTTGCTATATACTTTTTCATAAGCCTTGAGCATATTGGCTCGTTCGACCATCTGTTCGATTATTGATGTGTCATGAGGGTTTGATACGCTTCCTTCCGATGTCTGATTCGGCATTCTCTTAGATTCTTCCACGAATTCCGTCCGGTTTTCCTCTTTGAGATTTGAAATGTTCATTTCTTTTTTCTTTTTTCTATGACTTTAATCAGTTACACAGTTGGATGTTCTCTCCTCGAATTTAAGTTCTGCCCTTCGGAAGTGGCCGACTTCCTACTATGGCTTCTGCTGACTTCTCCGAACTCATCTCATCACCTCTTGATAATGTTAGCCAGTTGGCAAGTTTGGAGACCTCCCCGGGTAATGCACTCTGCTTTCTCGCTTATATCTGCCACATTTACATATATATCTTCCGTGTAAGTGTTGGACTTTAGAGATACTTGACTCCTCATCCGGTATATATGCCTCGTATGTGATTTCTGTTCGTCAGACCAGCGATTTGCCTGTGGCTTCCTTCAGATTCAACCTCACGGTTGACACCCTTGCCCTTAGGCTAACGATTCCCCTTACCGGGCTCGTAGGAGACTTTCACTCCCAAGCAGTGCGCCATGCCGGGCGCACAAGGAAAACGCCCGATCGCTCGGGCGTGCCTTAACTGCCGTTCTATACTATAAAATTTGGTCGAATTTTTCTGAAGAACGAAGTAAGCACGCTTACAATTATTTAAAAAGAATCAGTTTATTTCAATTCCTATAACACCCTTAGATTTAATAAAATCATTCGTACAAATATAAGCATTTTTTATTAATTTTGTTTACTGATTTTTGAATTTTCCTAATATTTTTTTCACAATTGTAATTTTTCTTTAAATTATTTGATAAAGAGTGTTTTATTCTTTTTATCAAATATTACAATTTATTTATTAAAAATGTTAAGAATCAATTCAAAGATGTTATGAAACTAAGTTTTGAAACCATGCAGCTAAGTTTTTCCAATATGAATCTATATTTTGAAAACCGGAAAAACTTACTTGCACGACCGCAATGAGCACTTGCACGACCGCAAAGCTTACTTGCACGACCGCAATGACTACTTTCAGTACTTCAAAGACTACTTGTAATACTTCAAAGCTTAGTTACATGACTTCAAAGGTTACTTTCATGACTTCAATGCTTAGGTGCTTGACTTCAAAGACCACTTTCATGAGTTCAAAGCTTAGGTGCATGACTTCAAAGACCACTTTCATGACTTCAAAGCTTAGGTGCATGACTTCAATGACTACTTTCATAAATATTCCCTCTTCTTCCAGCTATTCTTGCCGGAAGAAGAGAAAGAAAATGCCGGATAACATCTCTATTATCCGGCATTTTAATCTAAAATCGTAAATCTACAATCGTAAATTCTTCTATTTCTTCGTATCTGCGAAAACGGCTTCTCCTATTGTCCCCACACCCATCTTTTCTAATTTCGTTACCTTCTCGTAGGGCCCTAATTTCTTGATGCCGTCCGTCACTTCATTGATGAAGGAGGCGAATTTTGCTCCCTCGGCGGCGGAAATCCATGAGAAATATACACGCTTCATGTCGAAGCCCATAAATTCCATCAGGTTTTTGAAGACCATCCAGCGGCGGCGTGCATAAAAATTACCCGATGTGTAGTGGCAGTCGTTCGGGTGGCAGCCGGAAACGATTACTCCGTCGGCTCCATTCTCGAATGCCTTTAGAACTAACTGGTAATCAATCCTGCCCGTGCAGGGAAAGCGTACTATCCTGACGTTTGGTGCATATTTCAGACGGCTCGTACCGGCAAGGTCGGCGCCCGCATAAGTACACCAGTTACAAACAAAAGCGATTATTTTAGGTTCAAACTGTTTCATATTCTTCCCTCCTGTTGAATAGGGCTAAAACTTCGGAATACATTTGCTGGTGCGAATATCCCTGCAAATCAATTGACTTCGAGCGGCACAATGCAACACATGTACCACAGCCCTGGCATAAGCCCGGATTAATTTTTGCTACTTCTTTGATTACTTTTCCGTCGCGTGTCTTGATTTCTTCCTTCTCGATTGCCAGGTACGGGCATACCGACTGGCAGAGGAAACATCCCACACATGATGAAAACTGAGGCGGCGCCGAGCGGTTGACCACAGCAACTATCGGTTCCCTTGTCAGTTCATCGTTCGAGAATAATGCAGCCACTTTTGCCGCTGCTCCCGATGCCTGTGCTACCGATTCGGGAATATCCTTCGGAGCCTGGCATGCACCCGAAAGCATGATTCCGGCTGTGTTTGTCTCGACAGGTTTTAATTTCGGATGAGCTTCGGCAAAGAAATGATGTGCATCATAGCTTATATGCAGTTTCTGTGCGATTCTTTCGGAATCATTATTTGATACGATTGCCGTTGCGAGCACAACCATATCTGCTTCAATTTCAATCGGCATCGAATTCATCAGGGTATCAACACCCTTGACAATCAGTTTTCCGTTCTTTTCATAAACTTTGGAAACTCTGCCGCGAATGTAATTAACACCATCCTCTTCGATTGCACGGCGTACGAATTCATCGTAAGTCTTGCCGCCTGCACGAATGTCCATGTAGAATACATAAGCATCACCGCTATGAACTTTATGCTTGTAGAGCATTGCATGTTTTGCAGTGTACATACAGCAGATTTTTGAGCAGTATTCGATACCTTTTGAGTTATCTCTCGAGCCTGCACATGCGATAAATACAACCTTTTCAGGAATCTTTCCGTCGGATGGGCGGCGGATTTCACCAAGTGTCGGGCCGGAAGCAGATGCTAATCTTTCATACTGCATACCGTCGATAACATCTTTGTACATTCCGTAACCGTATTCCGGGAAGAAATCGGGATGTTTAATATCATATCCCGTTGCTGCAACAATAGCTCCAACGTCGAATTCCAGGATTTCATCCTTCATATCGAAATCAATTGCTCCCTGTTCACAGAATTTCTTGCAAGCACCGCATTTTCCGGGTTTCAAGTAATATGTGCAATTATCGCGGTCAATTACAGGTTTATTCGGAACAGCCTGCGGGAACGGTACGTAAATTGCCGGACGGACACCCAATCCTGCGTTGAATTCATCGGGAATCTTTTTTATCGGGCATTTTTGCGAGCAAACACCGCAGCCATTGCAAATAGATTCAATGACGCTCTTTGCTTTCTGGCGGATTTTTACTTTGAAATTACCAATGAATCCTTCTAATGATTCAAGTTCGGCATAAGTAATTAATCTGATATTCGGATGCTGTGCCACCTCGACCATTCTCGGTGTTAAAATACACTGCGAGCAATCAAGCGTCGGGAAAGTCTCAGATAACTGAGCCATGTGACCACCGATTGAGGGACCTTTTTCTACCAAAATAACTTTATGTCCCGAATTTGCTATATCAAGGCTTGCCTGAATACCTGCCACACCGCCTCCAAGGACAAGTGCAGTCTTGGTAACCGGTACTTTAATAGCGAATAACGGTTTATTTTTTTTAACTTTTTCAACAAGCATACGGATTAACTCGGCAGCTTTTTGTGTTGTAGTCTCATCTTTTAAATGCACCCATGAGCAATGTTCACGAAGGTTGGCCATTTCGCATAGGAATGGGTTCAAACCCGCATCACTGCAAGCACGGCGGAAAGTAGGCTCGTGCATACGCGGTGAACATGCCGCAACAACCACACCGGTCAGGTTATGCTTTTTAATAGCATCGCGAACCATATTTTGGCCCGGATCGGAGCACATATATTTATAATCCACACTAAGAACCACACCGGGATAGTGTGAAGCAATTTCAGCGGCTTTGGCACAATCAACCGTGCCGCCGATATTTTCGCCGCAATGACAAATAAATACACCAATTCTTGCCATCTTATGCCACCTTTCCCGTTTCTTTAACAGCAGTTAATTTATCTTTGAGCATGGTAAACATTGTGTCAACCTTGACAATATGCCTGTCTAAGCCCAGTTTTTTCCTGTCGATACCGAGTGCAAGGCCGATTGCCTGTGTGATGAACAATATAGGTGTTTCATCTTTTCTGTTTAAATATTCATTTATGCTTTTTCTTCGCATATCAAGATTTGACTGGCACATCGGGCAGGCTGCAATAACTGTCTGAGCACCACGCGACACTGCATCGTCCAGAATCTTACCGGATAATTTACCGACAATATCAGTACGGGTTACGGAAAGCCCGGCACCGCAGCATTCTGTTTTGAAAGCCCATTCGATAGGTTTGGCACCGATTTTCTTCATAATTTCTTCCATCATGAGCGGGTCTTCGTAGCGTTCGTAGCCTGCAAGTTTCGGCGGACGAACCAGCAAACATCCGTAATAACAAGCAACTGACTTATCAAGAGGTTTCACAACCTTGCTTTCGAGCTGGGGAGTGATGTACTTATTGATAAAGTCTATTAAATTCATAGGTTTGGCAGTACCCTTGTATTCCATTTCAATAACTTCGGGAACTTTCAATCTCATTGCCTCGTCGAATTTCAGTTCGTGGAATGTAGTAGCCATGCGGCTGAAACAAGCGGCACAGGGCACAAGTATTTCATCGAAACCCTGCTGCTCTGCCAGTGCAAGAGTGCGTGCGGGCAATGCCAGTGACAATAATTTATTCAGCGAGTGTGCAGCAGTGGCGCCGCAGCAATTCCAGTCCTTAATTTCAACAAGCTGTATATCGAACACTTTGCAGACTTCCTGCAATGATTCTTCATATTCAACAGCAGTGCCATGAAGCGAGCATCCGGGGAAATATCCAACTTTCATATTATTTTCCCTCCATACGGTAGCTTAGACATTCCTGTCTGAGCAAAACCATCATAATCAGGAGGCTTAGAAGGTATCAAGCCTTCGAAATATGTTTTACTATGCATAACTATTTATCCTATTGTTAATACCGTTTTGAACAACACAACGATTACATTGAACAATTGTAACACATTGCAATACAAAATTATGACAAATTTTGCTTATAAAAAAGAAAAAGCGTGAATAAATAATGAATAAAGCGTAATGAACGTGCAAAAAATAACAAAAAAGGATTTTTGTGTTTGGGTGTTGGTGAGAAGGTAAAGTACTAAATGTTGACTAATTATAATATTAGCAGATATTATAAATATTGTTTATATCATCTAATAACTATTTAAATAAAAAAATATGCAAAAATATAA
>Ga0118677_10014785_pt1 | contig 10944 bp, 9 predicted proteins | sample AliMusrvi5mmetaG_FD_86154 | JGI IMG/M metagenome (GOLD analysis project Ga0118677, IMG submission 86154)
CGTAAATACAATGGAAAACACAAATGCAAATTCGAACCAGCTGTCTTTCTGGCAAAAAAAGACAACAACATTCAAAACAATGCTTATTGGAATACCTGCACTGCTTCTCGCCGTCGTGGTATTATACTTTGTTTCGCCCAATATCAGGCATATGGTCTCACGAAATGTGAAATCAATCAGTGTCAATGATTCCCTCGTGAACAATACCATGTCAACGGCAGAGCTGTCCTTACCAAGCGATAAAGTATCGACAAAAACGATGCCGAAAGTAACCTTAATCGGCTACGCATGGAATGCCGCTGCCCCATGGACAGTTGCTAACGGTGGTATTAATACCACAGAAGGGTCACTTATGGAATCAGCAGGTGTATCGCTTCAAATCGTGAAACAGAACGATTTGGATAAAATTCGTAATGCACAACTCCTTGCCTTAAAGGAGTTCAATGAAAACCAAATATATCCTGCAACTGGAGCCGTAGGAGTATTAATCATGGGCGATGGTGGCCCATATTATACTTCAACCACACAGCAACAGATTGATAAGATCTACGGCGTGGGAAAGTACCACGTAAAGAGCGTTGCTGCTTCAGGTGTTTCTTATGGCGAGGATAAATTAATCGGACCCGTGGCATGGAAGTTAAATCCGCAGCTTTTACGCGGAGCTTTGATTGCCGCTGTAATCGGTGATGGTGATTGGGTAGTTGCAGTCAACTATTGCGCACAACTTGGGATACCGGTAAATCCGGACCCGACCACATACGACAAGAATGCTGCCAACTTCATACAAGCTGAGGAATCGGATTACATTAAATCAGCTTCAATGTTGGTAAAGTGTCAGAAGACAAACTTCAAATACTCTTTGAAATTAATGAAGAACGGGAAAAGAACCAACAAAGATACATTAGTCGGAATAAACGGATGCGCCACCTGGTTCCCAGGTGACAAGAATGTCTTTGATGTGCTACCTGGATATACCGACATCATTTCAACCAGGGTGTATAACAACCAGATGGCTTGTTCATTAATCATCATAGATGAGTGGGCAAAGGCAAATGCTGCAGTCTTTGAAAATATGCTGGCTGCTATGTATACTGCCGGGAATCAAATTAAATTATATGACTCTTGGTTGGTGAAAGCCTGTGAATGCAATTCTAAAGTTTTCATGCTTCAGGATGGACCGTACTGGTATAAAGCTTTCAATAGCTATACAGGACATGATGCAAATAATATAGAATACTCAATCGGTGGTACACGGGCTTTCAATTATGCAGATGCTGAACAGTATTATGGACTGAATGGAGGAGCTTCACGTTATGAGGCAGTCTATACTCAGATTGCCGGGTACTTGGATACCTTGAATCCGATGGGATATAAGGAAAACGTATCTGCAACAATACCGTATGCCGATGCTGTGAATCTGGAATACTTGCAGGCCATAAAATCCAAATTAGCAACAGGTACAGCCTACACTCCCAAAACAACCACCACGACTACCGTTCTGGCAAAAGCTGATTATAAAGTCAACTTTGTTACGGGTTCAGCAGTAATTGATGCGACTGGTTTAGCTATTGTCAAAAAAATTTATGGGGCAAACGCTTTTTCAGAGGACACGAAGATTAATATTATAGGTCATACCGATAATGTTGGTGATCCGGCATTTAATCTCAGCCTCTCAATAAAAAGAGCTGAAGCTGTAAAGCAAGCCTTGATAGATCTCGGATTCTCGTCAACCAGGTTCAATATAGTAACTGGAAAAGGTGATACTTCACCACTTCCTGGAAATACCAATGCTACAGAAGCTGAAAGGTATCAAAACAGGCGTGTGGAGATAACCGTATTGAACACAAAATAGTTAACATTTCCCAATGCACAGGGGCGCGCGTTTTCCGCGCGTCCCTTTTTTTTAACCATATAATACAAAAAAACAAAAAAATAAAATTATGAATACATTACTCGCAAAAGTTAAATGGTGGTTTGTAAAACCAACCATTCCTTTCGAAAAAATTTCGAAACAACAACGAACAGTAATAATGATTTTTTGGATAGGGATCATTTTTGCTTCCTGGATGAAGGCGTCAGTATATTCAGACGTCAAAATCATCCCCTCACCTTTGATGGTGCTGTCTGCTTTTCGTGATCTCTACTATGAAGGATTGATAAAACAATTTGCCATAAGCATAACATTATGTTTTCAATCAATCGGGTATGCCTTGGTGATATCACTCATCATCGCATACTTATCACCGCTTCCACTTATAAAACCCCTAGCGCAGGCAATAAGCAAACTTCGGTATGTACCTATGATAGGTATTACCTATTACCTCACCCTAGCAGTGGGAGGCGGCAGGCCTATGCAAGTGACAATTTTATCGATGTTTATGTCTTTTTATTTCATCACCTCTATCATGGCTATGATAGGAGAGATTCCTATCGAAGCATATGATCTAGCACGTACCATGGGGTGCTCCCGTTGGGAAATGCTGTATAAAGTGGTAATCAAAGGCAGGATAGATTGTGTTATAGAGATATTGCGTCAAAATTTAGCAATAACCTGGATGATGTTTGTCTCTGTAGAAATCCTCGTGATCGCTGCCGGTGGTATAGGGATCTGGATGAAAAACTCCGAACGTTTTGGAAATCAGGAACGTATCTTTGCTTTGCAAATTCTTGTTTTCCTATTTGGAACATTGCTTGATTATTTACTTAGTTGGGTCAAAACAGCAGCATTTAGATTTTCACGACCGGTTAAATCATTATAAGAAAAGGAGGAAAATATGTTAGATTATACTTTAGGCAATACACTCCTAAAAGTGGAGAATGTATCCTTATCCGTAGATAATGGATGGGGTGGTAAGAAACAACTCATTCATGACATCAATTTCGAAGAGAAAGATGTTATCCGACCAGGTATGATACAAGGGCAGATGATTGCCTTCGTAGGAGATTCCGGTCGCGGGAAATCCACATTATTCAAAGTACTTTGCGGATTGGTACCCCCTACAACAGGTCATGTGTTGATCCCAGGTAAAAATGGGGAAGGAAAAGAAGTGCATGAAGGGGACGTAGGGTTAGTCGACCAAGGCTACACGCTTTTCCGGAGTGAGACAATATTTGATGCATTGATGTTTGCAGCCAAAAAGGGGAAAGTTCCAAAAAAAGACCGCAAAGATCTTGTCATGAAATATATGAAAGATTGGAAATTGGAAGAAGCGATGGATAATTATCCCTGTGAATGTTCAGGAGGACAACGTCAACGTGCAGCTGCTATTCAGCAATTGCTGTGTTCCAAACACTTCATCATCATGGATGAGCCATTTTCCGGACTGAGTGTCAGAGGGGTGAAGAATATGAAAGAGATTATGGAACTTACTTGCTCATATGATGAATTGAATACCATTATCTTTTCCACGCACGATCTCAATCTGGCTGTTGAGTTAGCAGACCAGGTGTACGTAATCGGCTATCCAAAAGATGAAAAAGGTCAATTGATTAAGTCCGGGACAATAATATCCAGCTATAATTCAAAAGCACTGGGTCTTGCATGGGTGCCATTTAGTACAGATCATTTGGAATTGGTGAAAAAAATATCAGACGATATTATCAATTCCTAAAGATCAAATATGATTACTATCCCGTTGATTATTATCAGCGGGATTTTTTTTATTCCAAAAAAAAAGCTTTCCAAAAAAACTCTCTGCAGTACAGAGAGCCAGATAAGCGGTAATAGGTTTTGATCAGGATTTTTTGCTCCTTGCTATGATTGCCCATATCAACAAGCCGATAACAATCGCAATGATGAAATATCTCATCAAAATGATTGCCACAAAATAGATTGCTATCAGTATGGCGGAGATAACAAACCCCCATATCAATATAAAGTGATCTACTATAGGCTTTCCTTGGATCTTTTTAACCACCAAAATGCCTAAGGCGATGCCAAATCCGATAAGGATATACCCCCACAGCATAGCCAAGAAACCGGCGATAAAGCTAATGACTAAGCACAGAGCAAGCCCAGCAATGGTCCAGGCCAAAATGTTTGTTAAGTTTAATTTGTTGTTCATAATGATTGTTTTTTTATATTGTTTTTACCTCTAATGTATAATTATTTGTTATGATAAGTCAATCTGATTTTACTTTTATTTTTTATCTATTGATTTTTATTGGGAAATAGCTATATAGTATGCGAAATAAAAAAAAGTATAAACAAAAAAACAAGTACAATGAAAATTTTTAAAAAAATTGGCGAGAAGGCATTTGAAGCCATGCTTGCTGTGTTCGCAGGCGTAAGCAACTTCACACAAGCAGCAAAAGACCTGAAAGTATCGGTGAAAATCGACAACACGGTTGATCCTGAAGATTCCAATAGCAAGGTTGCTGTACTGGCAAAAGACACGTGGACCGATTTGTTTGCAGAGAAAAAACGCTGCCAGCTGGATGGTGCAATCAATACCCCGGATCTGACGTTTGCAATAGCCGCCAAGGATGGTAAGCTTACCGTAGTTGTTCAGAGTGCATACCTGGAAAAAACCAATCCGGAAACTGAATTGGGAAAAGCCTTCAAACAATTCATCGAAGATGCAAACGAAACAATCGATCATATTTTCGATCGTGACCGTTCGTTAAATCTCGATGAGAAAATTGCATCAGCAAGTCCGACCATGCAGGTGCATCAGTTATCTGAATTCTTTGAAGATAAGCTTGAAAAAATCTTCTTTTCCGTTCTGGTGCACAAATTTAGCACATTGATCAGCAAATAAATCGCCGGCATTACATTACCATTACCAGCTCCCTTGTTTTTTAACAGGGGAGTTTTTTTTATCACATAGGAATTTCTAAAATCCCTATTCCCCTAAGACTTCGCTTAGGACTAAAGAGCTTCGCTAGATATAGTTCTCCAATCGAATATTTATTCGTTTTGGAAACTACATATTGTTCAATCAAAAAGATAATTTTTGAAGGACAATATGAAAACGACAGCCTATCCCGCAAGGCGGGATTACCCCGAACAGTCGGGGTCGGCGTCTTATTTTATAAAAAAATACATTTCGATTGATTTTTGCTAGGAAATATGTATGCTCATGCAGTTAAACATAACCTAAATAATCATGACAAAAAAAATGACACGCTGGGGTATCGGCCCCAAATTCGCTCTTGTAAGCCTCTTATATGCTGCATTCATCTATCTTATGCAGACGTACGTAGTTCCTGCATGGACATTCACCGGCGGTGAGACCATAGGGATCGTGCTTATCGTGATAGGTTTTTTACTGTTCATCTATCCGGCAGTGACTATCGATGCCTACTTCAACAACAGCAAACTCCGCACCAAAGGCCTGTATTCAGTAGTCAGACACCCTATCTACGCTGCATGGATTCTTCTGATCATTCCCGGAATCGTTCTGTATTGGGGCTCGTATCTGGGCATAACTATCCCGTTTGTTGCCTATTTCATTCTCAAACAGTTTATCCACGTGGAAGAGGATTATCTAAAAAACAAATTCGGCTATGAATATGAGAAATACAAAATGAACGTGAATGCGGTATTCCCAAGGATCATCTAAATAATATATGAAAAGCAGTTTCTCTGTTGATTGTGTCAGCAGAGTTTTTTTAAAAAAAAATGAGAGCTGGGATTTCCAGACTCTCATGAAATGGGTGTATAGCTTTTGCTAATAGATACCGAAGAAGTTAGTTGCTGATTCGAAAAGGTGAATGGTGCCTGGTAGGTTGTGTCTATTGGATTGAAGATAGAACGGAGAATTGTAGGATGTATAGAATACATATGTCCACCATTGTCTTGTATTATAAAAATCCACCATATTACCTTGAGGATTCATGTAGGAGCAAGAATCCAATGCTGCTCCTTTTGTATTGGTAATCTGTATTCCCAAAGAATCTCCCTTCATCTCCACGAGTTCTATGATACAATCATTATACTTGACCCAACGTGTATGGGCGATAACCAACGGTGTGGGCTTGCAACTTGTGAATAGTGCTATTGCCGCGAATACGACGATAATTGCGAATTTTTTCATATAATATTCTATTTTTAGTTTTTGTTTAAAGATACTATATATATTTCCCAAAGGAAGTCAAGAATATATTTTTGAATGAGTATTAGTCAAAATAATCTAGTCCAGAAGTATCATTGCCAAAAAAAATAATAAAAAAAAGAGCAGGAATTCCTGCTCTTATGTGCTTTTTTAGAAAAGCTATATTGTTCCTTCTTCTGTTTCTGATTCTACCGATTTTTCTTCCGCTATATCATCCAAAACTTTTTTGGAAGGCTTATAGTAATAGAGACGGTCTTTCGAGCTATATTGTTGATATTTTTTGTAGGTCTCCTTGCGGAGTTTGGGGAGAGCATCATCAACTTCCTGATGTGTTCTTAGAAAATCTTCATACTGGAGGCAACACGCTTTTATCCTGTTATAATGAAGTTTATCCTTGCGTAGCGAACGAACAACCATTGTAACGCACAAAACAAAAATCAGGAATGCTATAAGGAAATGATGTGTTATAAGTGTAATAATAACAAACACCGTTAACGCTAAAACGCCTATTCTTTTCATTTTTTTTTGTTTTAGGGCTGTTGCTGGTTCTTTGATAACTTTGCGATGGCATTCTTTACCTCTTTTGACGGGCGATAATGCCAGATAAGATCTTCTTTTTTGTAGGCGTTGTACTGGTCGCATATCTCCATGACCTGTGAAAATTTTATGTCCTCATAGCTTTTGAGTTTATCACTCCATTTTTTAAGATCCGGCATGATATCAGTAAAGGTATCCATTATGTCCCCATAAGTAGTGTATCGTTCCTCTGAGGGGTTTAATGTTCCCTGCACTTCCTTGGTATTGGTAATTGTTTCACTCATCATTTGTTGCAACACAATAAACTCCGAGACGAAGAACTGTAATCTGAGGTTTACACTGAGTGTTAGGCAGAGCTTTTTTATCTCTCGGTAGCGGCTATATGCCTTGGGTCCGAAGATAATTGTCATGAGTACATATCCAATGGTCAGTCCGATTGCTACATTAGGATATGCTTGCCAAAGGGCTATTACAGCCAATATAGGCATAGCCCAAAAAATAAATTTTTTCATAATGATGTTTTTTTTGTTAATGTTTTTTGTTTTTTGACGTATAGTTCTTATAAATATTCCACAAAGGAAGTCAAGTACAAAAAAATAAAGTGAGATTCATGATAATAATATTAGCATCTGTTGCTACTATGTATTGACATTTATAAGTAAATTGTTATAAGAGTGTAAATTTATTTTGTTATTTTTTGCTATGTGAACGTTTGATAATTATGATGAATTAGCTCAATGAGTGTTTACAACCACCCAGAATTTTGCAGAACAACAGCATCATAATCCAGTGGATGTGCCACATCTTTTCTATGTATTGGTCAACCAGTCGAGTAACGCTATCGCGGATCTCTTGAAAAAATGATGAGCAGATGTTGCTGCTATAAAAAGCAAGACGAAAGAGGCACAGGTATGATTGCTCGCTACACAGGACAAATTTTCCATATCAGAACAATTACAGCAGATATTCTTGCAGGCCAAAGAAGTCGCAAAAAAGATGTGAGATAGTAGCGTTAGTATTTATCATATCTTTCTTTCATTGTTGCAATCCAAATCGTCGACAAGAAGGATATTGAATCAACAAGGGATTACCTTTGAAAACATGGAAGCTATCATATCTCAGATGTCCAAGGCAGACTTGCATCCTCAAGATCTGAGCGCGTCATTGGATCCATCAGCTGCAGAGGGACAGACGCTCAATAAGCATTCGGAAGATCTGACACAGTTGGCAAAAGACGGAGCATTGAAAGAAGTCATCTGAAGAGATAAAGAGATCAAAAAAGTCATGGAGATCCTCTGCAGAAAAGAAAAAAACAATGTTGTCATCTTGGGTGATGCATGAGTCGGTAAGACGGCTGTAGCAGAGCTTCTGGCACAAAAGATTGTTACATGAGATGTACCAGACTATCTCAAGGATAAAAAGATATTGAGAGTGAATCTCTGATCATTAGTTTCCTGAACAAAATTCAGAGGAGAGTACGAAGACAAGGTCTCTAGCATCATCAAGACGGTAAAAGAATCCAAAGGAAATATTATTCTGTTTATCGATGAATTTCATAACGTTGTTTGAGCGGGCAAGGCAGAAGGATCTATGAGTCTTTCCGATATGCTCAAGCCGGAATTATCAAGCGGGACGATCCAGGTGATAGGAGCGACTACGACAAGCGAGTATCGCAAAAATGTAGAAAAAGATACGGGATTGACGAGAAGATTTGAAACGGTGACCATCGCAGAACCCAGTGTCCAAGAAACTATCACGATACTGAGAGGAAGAGAATGAGCGTTTGAAAACTATCACGGCGTGACTATCTATGATACCGCATTGATCGCTGCAGCAGAGATGAGCGATAGATATATCACGGATTGTAAATTGCCCGATAAGGCACTCAATGTGGTGGATCAAGCAGCAACGAAAGTGAAGATTTCTATGACATCACTCCCAGAAAATATATCTGATCTCAAAATCAAGATCGGCCAACTCACCAAGGAAAGCGAATCAATCGCACAAGAATTATTTACGACGAAAGATAGGCTTACTGAAAAGGAACTTAGTGAAAAGCTTACTACGATAAAAAAACAGCTTGAAGAATGTAATATTTCTTATGTAGCGAAAAAATCTGATCGGGAAACAATAAAAAAATTATTCGAAGAAAATAAATCATTGGAGTTGCAAATCCAGGACCTGGAAAAGCAAGCTAAAGCATATGAATTGAAATCAGATCTTGCAAAGGTTTCAGAAATAAGATATTGAAAAATAGCAGAGACACAAAAAAGAATCGCCGCTAATAAGGAACAGATTGGAACGTTGCAGGCACAGTCCTGAATCGTTATCAAAGATACAGTAGAAAGAGAAGACATCGCGCAGATTATTTCAGAAAAGACAGGCATACCGCTCACCAAGATGATTGAAGGGGAATCAGAGAAATTGGCGCATCTGGAAAACTATCTCTCGGCCAAAGTCATCGGGCAGGAAGAAGCGATTATCGCTATAAGCAACGCTATCAGGCGTGCAAGAACAAGCCTCAAAGATCCCAAGAAACCTATCTGATCGTTTATATTTTTGGGGACTACAGGAGTAGGAAAGACAGAGCTTGCAAAGGCTTTGGCAGAATTTCTATTCTTCGATAAAAAGGCTATGACAAGACTGAATATGAGTGAATACAAGGAGAAATCTTCTGTCTCCAAACTCATCGGAGCTGATCCATGATTGGTAGGATATGAGCAATGAGGACAGCTTACGGAAGCAGTGAGGAGAAAGCCGTATTCTGTAGTGCTTCTTGATGAGATAGAAAAAGCGCATCCAGATGTGTTTGATCTTTTCCTTCAGGTGTTTGACGACGGTATGCTCAATGATTCATTCGGTATTACCGTAGATTTCAAAAATACGATTATCATCATGACGAGTAATTTGTGATCTCGTGAGATCAGGGAAAAACTGCAATGAACAGCAATAGATATCGGTGATATATATCCTATAGATGTACCTGTTGTACAGGAGCCTATTGATGAAGTACAGGAAGAAGCTGGAGAAGAGGGAAAAGACGAAAAAACTGAAGCAGATGGTCAAACGAAACACAAAAGGCATCGTAGTAAAAAAAATAAACATAAGGACTGAGAAAAAGATACAGCAACATCTGATTCATCACAGGATGAGCAGGCATCCAAAGTAGAAGAACTCAAGGAGGAACTCGATCCTATTCTGCTAGATTTTTTCCGTCCGGAATTTCTCAATAGATTGGATGAAACGATTATCTTCAATCCTATGTCTCCAGAGATGCTCAAGGCTATCTTGGAGATAAAGATCAAAGAGCAATCCGATTTGATCTACGCAAGCAATAAAATCGCTTTGGAATTTTCCAATCAGGCGAAGAATTACTTAGCAAAGAAGTGACGAGATCCTGAAAATGGAGCACGTCCGATCAATAGGGCATTGCAGAAATATATCATAGATCCATTATCCAAAAAGATTGTAGCTGCAGAGATTACTCAGTGAGCATCTATTATTGTAGATATAGAAGACAACAAAATAGTATTCAAGGCTGAATAAAATTAATCTCATATACGCAAGAGACAAGAGAAAACGGTAACAACTGTTCCTCTTGTTTTTTGTTATCGAATACATTAAAATGAGTTAAACGGATTAACGAATTACGAATTCCGGATTTCATTTTTTCTCCCGCTAAGGCGGGGCCTGCCTACCGCAGGCAGGCTTCGCTTCACTTGAATTCTCAATTTTCAATTTCCAAATAATCTTTTAATCTTCATAATTTTTTAATCTTTTAGTTATGTAGTATGCAAGAAGCATTTATGAGAGAAGCTATCAAGCTTTCACAAGAAAATATGCAGAAAGGGGCATGATGACCTTTTGGCGCAGTGATTGTCAAAGACGGGAAAATCGTGGGCAGAGGACGGAATCAAGTGACATCGACCAATGATCCGACCGCACATGCAGAGATGGTCGCTATCCGTGATGCTTGCAAAAATTTATGAAGTTTCCAACTCGATGACTGTGAGATATACACAAGTTGCGAACCATGTCCGATGTGTCTTTGAGCCATCTACCGAGCGCGTCCCACTACCGTGTATTACGCAAATACCAAAGAAGAAGCAGCAGATATTTGATTTGATGATAATTTTATTTATAAAGAATTAGAGCATCCCTTGGATAAGAGAAAGATGCCTATGCAGCAAGTATTGCACGATGAGGCATTAGTAGTGTTCAAAGCGTGGAAAGAAAAAGAGGATAAGATTGAATATTAAATTTACAAACCCACCCCGACCCTCCCTTGACAGGGCGGGGAGCTAAGGAAAATATATCAAATATATTCTTCCATGTAGCCCCCTGTCAAGGG
>Ga0118677_10014786_pt1 | contig 10943 bp, 15 predicted proteins | sample AliMusrvi5mmetaG_FD_86154 | JGI IMG/M metagenome (GOLD analysis project Ga0118677, IMG submission 86154)
GATGGTTCCCAGCGTCGATCCCAACTACAAGCCGCGCCGCGTCAACAAGGCGATCGAGTTGTGGGAAGACAATCAGGTCGTCGCCTATGCGGAGTTCGGGCCTGCCGGCGCGCCTGACACATATGAAGAAGGCAAGCGCATGGCCAAGACCTGGTGCGATGCCATCAACTACGAGATGGAAAATGACGCGTTCAACTTCTCGGAGCTGCGCAACTTCATGCAGGGTTTGGTCGATGGCGGTCCCACGCCGTCGGGCCACCGCACGCCCATGGTGTTCGTCACCCTGCCGGCCTGGGGCTTTGACGGCGCGTCCATGCGCGCCAATGTCTGGCAGATCCATCAGGCGCTGGCGGCGGGCGCGCATGGCGTTCTGATCTGCGAAATGGAATCGCCAGAAGCCGCCGAAATCGCCATCGCAGGCGGGCGCTACAAATGGACCTGGCCTGGCGTGGAAGAACTTCCCATCGAAGGCGTGCGGGGCGCTGGCAGCCAGGCCTTCGCCTCGCACATCTGGGGCCTCAGCAATTCCGATTACCTGAAAGTCGCCGATGTGTGGCCGCACAATCCCAAGGGCGAGATCAGCATGGGCTTCAAGCTGGAGAACCGCCGTTCCGCCATGGCGGCCGAGCAGTTGATGGCGGTGAAGGGCTTGTGCTTTGCCGAACCCGGCCCCAGCGACAATGGCTGGTCGCATCTGGGCTGGGATGCGATCCGGACGGATTTGACGCGCGAACAGCGCGCGGCCCTGCCGGCCTCCAAGCGGCTGGAAGAAGATCTGGAACGCATCCGTCTTGCGGCCAAGGCAAACAACGTCAAATGGCTGGGCAATGGCCCTCCCGGCGCGACGCCGCAGCAGGAAATCGATCAGGGCCGGCGCATGGGACCGACGACCGAAGAAAGAGCGCAAGCCGACCGGCTCTATACCAAGCGCAAGATGCCTTACTGAAGCTTCAGCGCTTTGGCCGCAGTGGTGAACGCGGTCTGGGCGTCCTTGTTATCGGCAAAGGCCTTGCGGGCACTGGCCAGTGCCTGCAGGGCCTTTTGCTTTTCACCCAGCACCGTATAGGCGCGCATCAACCGTACCCAGCCCAGTGCGTCATTGGGATCGGCCTTCAGCCGTGACGCCAGCATGTCCACCATGGCGCGCGGATCGGGTTTGCCGCCGGGTCCTTGGGACGTCAGCATCGCGATCCGGTCCACCAGCAACTGGTGCAGCGGCGCACCGGTTGGCGTGTCGGCCAGCAGGCTCTGCCACAGCGCGATGGCGCCGATCCGGTCATTGTGCGTGGCCTTGTAGAGGCCGAGATAAAAACGCGCCGGCGGATTGTGCGGATCGGCGGCCAATGCGGCGGCAAAGGCATCGGCGGCTTCCTGCGGCACTTCGCTGCCGCTGCCCAGCACCAGCGCTTCGCCATAGGCGGCATCCAGCTGCGCATCACCCTTGCCGGTCAGGGCGATGACTTTCGCCAGCGCCTTGGCGGCGTTGCGCGGATCGTTGGCGGTCATATAGGCCTGACCCAGATAGCGCCAGGCGCGCGCATCCTCGGGATGCTGGTGCACGCGCTGAATCAGGAAGGGAATAAGGCCATTGATCTCGCGAGTGTTGATCCCGCCGGCTTCACGCTGCGCCAGATGCGGGCGGCCCACCACGAAATAAACTCCGCCGCCAATGGCGATCATTGCGACGGCGATGCCGCCCAGCAGCAACCAGCGGCGCTTCAGGTCTTTCATCCGCAGCAGCGGCGCCACCGCGAAGGCGATGGCCAGCGCGGCGATCAGGACAAGACCGATGACAGGAAGGGCGCTCACGTTTTGTGGCCTCTATACTTGTTGCGCACCAGGGCGACGATCATGCCGCGAATGGTGCGGGCCTGCTGATCGGTCAGGCCGGAGCGCAATATCATGGCGCGGATGTTGCGTACCATGGTTTCGCGCTTTTCGGGCGGAAACAGATAGTTCGCCGCATCCAGTTCCCGTTCCAGATGCTCGAACAGGTCGACCAGATCACCGCGGGTGGCGGGCACGCCGAGGTGGGAGCGGATGCGCACCGCCGGCGTGGTGTCGGCCGCCTTGAGCCATTCGTAGCCCAGCAGCAACACCGCCTGGCCCAGGTTGAGGGACGAGAATTCCGAGGTCGGAATGGTGATGACGCCGTCGCAGATGCTGAGCTCATCATTGCCCAGGCCTGCGCGCTCGCCGCCGAACAGCAGGGCGGTGCGCACGCCCTCAGCTGCCGCCTGGCGCAGCCTGGCCGCGGCGGCGGCGGGCGTATGCACCTGCTTGACCACGTCGCGGTCCCGGGCGGTGGTGGCAAGCACCAACTGAAAGGGCGCCAGCGCTTCTTCGGCGGTCTGGTAGATGCGGGCATTGGCCAGTATGTCGGCCGAGCCCGAGGCCAGGATCTGGGCCCGGTCATTGGGCCATTCCATCATGGGGGCGATAAGTATCAGTTCGGACAGGCCGAAATTCTTCATCGCCCGGGCCGCGGACCCGACATTTTCGCCCATCTGGGTATGGGAAAGTATGACGGCGGGTGGGGTCATTTGGCGCTTTGACGGGTGCGGTTTTTCGGGGCTAACTGCGCCCCGCTATATCCCCTCCCGCATCAAAATTCGAGGAAATACGAGATGGAAAAGATCAAGGTTGCCAATCCGGTGGTCGAGCTGGACGGCGACGAGATGACCCGCATCATCTGGGACCTGATCAAGAAGAAGCTGGTCCTGCCCTATCTGGACATCAACCTGCTCTATTACGATCTCTCCGTCGAGAATCGCGATGCCACCAACGACCAGGTGACCATCGACAGCGCCGAGGCGATCAAGAAGCATGGCGTGGGCGTGAAATGCGCCACCATCACCCCCGACGAAGCCCGGGTGGAGGAGTTCAAGCTCAAGAAGATGTGGAAGTCGCCCAACGGCACCATCCGCAACATCCTGGGCGGGGTGATCTTCCGCGAGCCGATCATCTGCAAGAATGTGCCACGGCTTGTCCCCGGCTGGACTCAGCCGATTGTCATCGGCCGCCATGCCTTTGGCGACCAGTACAAGGCGACCGACTTCAAGTTCCCCACCGCCGGCACGCTCTCCATCAAGTTCGTGGGCGACGACGGCAAGGTGATCGAGCATGAAGTGTTCAAGGCGCCCAGCAGCGGCGTCGCCATGGCGATGTACAATTTGGACGATTCGATCCGGGACTTCGCCCGCGCTTCGATGAACTATGCGCTGGGCCGCAAATATCCGCTGTACCTGTCGACCAAGAACACCATCCTCAAGGGCTATGACGGCCGCTTCAAGGATCTGTTCCAGGAAGTGTTCGATGCGGAGTTCGCGCCGCAATTCAAGGCAGCCGGCATCACCTATGAGCACCGCCTGATCGACGACATGGTGGCCTCGGCGATGAAGTGGAGCGGCGGCTATGTCTGGGCGTGCAAGAATTATGACGGCGACGTGCAGTCCGACACGGTGGCGCAGGGCTTTGGCAGCCTGGGCCTGATGACCAGCGTGCTGATGACCCCGGACGGCAAGACGGTGGAAGCCGAAGCCGCGCACGGCACGGTGACCCGCCATTACCGCGAGCATCAGAAGGGCAAGGCGACCTCGACCAACGCCATCGCCTCGATCTTCGCCTGGACGCGGGGCCTCGCCCATCGCGCCAAGCTGGACGGCAATGACAAGCTGGCCAAGTTCTCGCTGACCATGGAAAAGGTCTGCGTCGACACGGTGGAGCAGGGCTTCATGACCAAGGATCTGGCGCTTCTGGTCGGTCCCGACCAGAAGTGGCTGACGACAGAGGGTTTCTTGGACAAGGTCGACGAGAATTTGAAGAAAGCCATGGCGTAATCCGCCAGGTTCCATTTGATCTGCAAGGGCCGTGTTTGCGTATCGGGAAGATGCGCAGCGCGGCCCTTCTGTTTCTGGCACTTTCCACACTTTCTGCCACGGCCGCGCCCGCCTGCCTGCAGCGCACCCAGACCGCCGCGTTCCAGCCTCGGCTGGGCAACCGGTCGATGATCGTTACCGATCACTCCAGGCAAAAGTTCCTGGTCAGCTTTTCCGGCGCCTGCCGCGCGCTGGACGATGCCAGCCGGCTGGGATTCCAGACCATGGAACAATCGCGCCTGGCCTGCGTGGAAAAGGGCGACTATCTGGTGTCGCTGCGCGATGCGGATTTCAACGGCTTTGGGCGCAGCTGCAGCGTCCAGAAAGTCGAAACTTATACGCCGGAGATGGAAAAGGCCGATGCCGTCGCACGCGCGATGGACCAAGTGGCGCGGTAAGTGGCCGCTCGCTCAAGCTCGCGGCGTTCGCCGCGCGAAACGGTCCACCGGACCGTTTCGTAAGACGCGGCTCACTCCGCCGCGCTGCGCTGCGACTTTTTCTGCGCGTACATCGCCTGGTCGGCGCGCGCCATGGCGGTGTCGGGATTGTCGCCCGCTTTCAGCTCGAACGCGCCATAGGCAAAAGTGACCGGAATGGCATGGCCGTTCCAGCTGGTGGGCGAATTTTCCAGCGCTGCCGCCAGGATGTCGGCCTTCTTCAAGGCCTGTTCCTGGTTGGCATGGCTCAGCAGCACACCGAACTCGTCGCCGCCCAGCCGTCCCACGCAATCGCTGTCGCGCACATGGGCCTGCAGCACATCGGCGAAGTGCGACAGCACCGCATCGCCTGCGGCATGGCCCAGCGTGTCGTTGGTGCGCTTGAGATGATTGAGGTCGAAATAGATCAGCGAGGCCGGTGTGTTGTAGCGGCCGGTGAAGGCGATATAGCGCGTCAGCTCGCGCACAAAGGCGCGGCGGTTGAGCAGCGGCAGCATGCCGTCCTGGTCGGCGGTCTTTTCGACATCTTCCAGCCGGGCGCGGGTCTGGATCAGCTCGCGGCGCAGGCTGTCCACCTCGCCCATCAGGCCCATGATGGCATCGCGCACCTTGGGGGTGAATTCGGCTTCCGGAATGCCCAGCACGCTGGCGGCCGGCATCACCGAATCCACGCCGCCCACGCCGCCACTGGCTTCGATCCGGCGCGCATAAGCGGCCTGGGCCACCGAGCGTGCCGGCCGGGAGGGGCTGTTGCGTTCGACTTTCATCGCGAATTCGCCTTCTGGCTTGGGCAAAGTTACCCAAGCCTCGTTTAAGAATGCGTTTATCCTTCTCACCGAATGGTTAACGAGGCCTAAAAGGGCTCTTTCCTTGGGCTTTTTGCTGCCTATACTGCGCCGCTTCGCTGGAGCATCCCTATGGCAACCCGAAGCAAGGCCCGTACTGCCAGACCGTCGGTCGGCATCATCATGGGCAGCCAGTCCGACTGGGCGACCATGCAGGCAGCCAGCCACATGCTGGACGCCCTGAAGATTGCCCACGAGACCGGCATCGTCTCGGCCCACCGCACCCCCGACCGCATGGCGGCCTATGCCAAGGAAGCCGAAGCCCGCGGCATCAAGGTCATCATCGCCGGCGCCGGCGGCGCGGCGCATCTGCCGGGCATGGTGGCGTCCATGACCACCTTGCCGGTGCTGGGCGTGCCGGTGCAGAGCCGGACGCTCAAAGGTTTGGACTCGCTTCTGTCCATCGCCCAGATGCCGGGCGGCGTGCCGGTGGCGACGTTCGCCATCGGCGAAGCCGGCGCCAAGAACGCAGGCCTGCATGCCGCCGCCATCATCGGCCTGTCGGATCTGGGCGTGAAGAAGCGGCTGGATGCCTGGCGTGACAAGCAGACCAAGTCGGTTGCCAAGAAGCCGAAATGAAGAAACTGGACAAACCTGTCCCGCCGGGCGGCACCATCGGCATCATCGGCGGCGGCCAGCTGGGCCGCATGCTGTCGCTGGCAGCCAGTGCGCTGGGCCTGAAGACCTGCATCTATAACGACGCGCCCGACGCGCCCGCCTTCCAGGTGACGCAGAATGCACTGGCCGCGCCCTATGATGACCTGAACATGTTGACCGGCTTTGCCGAAGTCTGCGACGCGGTGACGTTCGAGTTCGAAAATCTTCCCGCCCATGCCATCGCCCATCTGGCCCAGCGCGTGCCCGTGCGTCCCGGCGCCCATGCCCTGGCCATGACACAGGACCGGTTGACGGAAAAAACCTTTGTCGAAAAGCTGGGCCTGAAGACCGCGCCGTTCTTCGACGTCACCAGTGCCGAGCAGGCGCGCGCGGCTTTCGCCAAGCTGAACGGCAAAGGCATCCTGAAGACCCGCCGCTTTGGTTATGACGGCAAAGGTCAGGCGAAAGTTTCATCCCCCGACGACGCGGCGGCGGCATTCGAAAGCTTCAAGGGCGCGCCGTCCATCCTGGAAGGCTTTGTCGATTTTTCCTATGAAGTATCGGTGGTGGCGGCGCGCGGCGAGGGTGGCGCCTTTGCCGCCTATGATCCGCCGCACAATGAGCATGAGAATCACATCTTGCGCCGCTCCACGGTGCCGTCGCAGCTGACGTCTGCGCAGGTCACTGAAGCCAAGGCGATTGCCCGGAAGATTGCCGACGCGCTGGACTATGTCGGGGTGCTGGCGGTGGAATTGTTCGTGGGCAAGGACGGAACGCTGTTGGTCAACGAGATTGCGCCGCGCGTCCACAACAGCGGCCATTGGACCATCGAAGCCTGCCAGTGCTCGCAGTTCGAACAGCATATTCGCGCCGTGGCCGGCTGGCCGCTGGGCGATCCGGTGCGCCACGCCGATGCGGTGATGGAGAATATCATCGGGGCCGAGGCCGACGCCTGGGAGGCGCTTGCCAAGGGCGGGGCGCTGCATCTTTATGGAAAAAAAGAAGCCCGTCCGGGCCGCAAGATGGGCCATGTCACTCGCCTGAAAGGAAAGCAGCCATGAAATCCATGCTGATCGCCCTTGTCCTCTTGGCCGCCGTGCCTGCCTTTGTTGTTTCAGGTTGGGCCCAGGCCCCTGAAACCCCGGCGCAAACGGCGCCTGCCGCCAAATATTCCGTCCAGACCAGCAAGCTGGGCGAGCTGGCCGCCAATCCCGCCACCAAGGCGATTTTCCTCAAATATTTCCCCGAAGTGGTCAATCACCCGCAGTTCAATGAGGGGTTGGAATTGACACTGCCGGATGTTGTGCAGTATTTGCCCGACGTCGTGACGCCGGAAAAGCTGGCCGCGATGGATGCCGAATTGAAAGCCCTGCCGTGAACGCCTTGAAGACCAAGCGCACTACCAAGACCACCAAGCCCAACGGGGCTGGGATCGCGCGCGCTTAAACAAAGGCCACGCCGAAGACCCAAGCCCCGCTCCAAACCGGACGGGGCTTTTTTGTTGCCCGCGGCGTTGGCGAGAGCCAGAGCCGCAAAAAAAGAAAGTGGAACGACCGTGAAGAACAAGAATGTTGCGATTGTCGGCGCCACCGGTGCGGTGGGCCGTGAATTTGTCGGCTGCATCGAAAGCCGCGGCGTGCCGCTGGCTTCGCTGAGGCTGCTGGCCTCGGCGCGTTCGGCCGGCCAGAAGCAGGCTTTCCGCGGCCAGGAACTGGTGATCGAAGAGCTGACCGAAGATGCCTTCAAGGGCATCGACATCGCCCTGTTCTCGGCCGGCGGCAGCATTTCCAAAAAATTCGCGCCCGCTGCCGTGAAAGCCGGGGCCGTGGTGGTGGACAATTCCAGCGCCTTCCGCATGGACAAGGACGTGCCGCTGGTGATCCCGGAGATCAATGCCCGCCGCATCGCCGATCACAAGGGCATTATCGCCAATCCCAATTGCTCGGCCATCACCGCGCTGGTGCCGCTGTGGCCCATCCACCAGAAGAACCGCATCAAGCGCGTCATTATCTCCACCTACCAGGCGGCGTCGGGCGCCGGCGCGGCGGCGATGCAGGAGTTGGAAGACGGCACCCGCGCCTTCCTGGACGGCAAGTCCTTCACGCCCAAGGTGATGCCGCACCCCTATGCCTTCAACGTCTTCAGCCACAACACCGCCATCGACCCCGATACCGGCTACAATGACGAAGAGACCAAGGTCATCAAGGAAACCAAGAAGATCTTCGAGGACGAGCAGATTCGCGTCGGCGTCACCTGCATCCGCGTGCCGGTGCTGCGCGCCCACAGCGAGTCCATCACCTTCGAAAGCGAGAACCCCATCACCGAGGACGAGGTGCGCGCCATCCTGTCCAGGGCGCCGGGCGTGAAGATCGTAGATGACCGGGTGAAAAATTACTTCCCCATGCCGCTCGATGCGTCGGGCCAGGGCGATATCCTGGTGGGCCGCATCCGCAAGGATGTCAGTGATCCCAGCGGGCATTCCATCGCCATGTTCGTGGCCGGCGACCAGTTGCTCAAGGGTGCCGCCCTGAACGCCGTGCAGATCGCCGAGCTACTTTGATTTCGTGAAATTGGTGAAGGCCGGGAAGTTCGAGAGCGCTTCCTTGGCCTTCGCCTTGAACTTCTCGAACTGCATCACATTCTCGATGCGGGCGGCGAGGAATTCGTCGGTGGCTTTTTCATCTTCGCCGGTGTCATTGAACCAGCGCATGGCGGTGGAGCCGTAAACGCCGGCCAGGATGCCGCGCTTGGTGTAGAAATTGAAATCGGTGGAAGTGTCGCCGGCCGCGCGCCACATCGCATCCACCGTGCGATAGACAAGCTTGGCCCCCAGCGCCGCGTGCATGGGCAGCGACAGCAGGGCGGCAGCACGGCGCGCCGCTTCCTTGTGGGGCGCCAGCACCGACAGCCGCGCCTTCACCGCGGCGGCGATGCGTTGGCGGATCTTCATGGCCTTCAAATCCGTCGCCGCCAGCTTGGCTTCCATCTGGGCGTCCGCCCAGGTGGAATAAAACTCGACCAGGCTGATGGGCCCGTTCTCGAACAATCGCGCCGCGTCTTGGACGCCGGCTTCCATTGCAGCCTTTTGCAACACGCTGTCGGTGAAGCCGTCGAACGCGGCATGGGGCAGGGCGGCGGCCAGCACCGCTTCGCGCGCGGTCTGGTCGTCCATGCGTTCGGCCTTCGGCGCCTCCGCCTTGGGGGCAGCCTTCTTGCGCGCAGGTTTCTTGGGCGCTTCGCTCATGGCCGTTAGCCTGCCTTCTGAAAGTGACGGATTTCCGATTCAAAGATCAGCCGGGACAGGTCGTCCATCCGCGACGTATAGAGCCGCCCGTCCAGGTGATCGCATTCATGCTGCACTACCCGGGCATGAAAGCCCCGCGCCACCCGCTCGATCAGTTCGCCGTCCAGTCCCAGGCCGCGATAGTGGATATGGGCCGGCCGCTCGACCCAGCCGCGCAGGCCCGGAACCGACAGACAGCCCTCCCAGCCGCCTTCCGGGGTGGGGTCCAGGATGGCGATTTCCGGGTTGATCAGCACGGTCAGGGGGGCGGTGTGGTCATAGCGTTCGTCCTCGTCCAGGCCGGGGTCGGACCGCTCGCCGGGGGCCTGGAACACCACCACCCGCAGGGGAACATGGACCTGGGGGGCGGCCAGGCCCGCCCCATTGGCGTCCATCATGGTTTCAACCATGTCATTGACCAAGCGGCGAATTTCCGGGTTTTTGGGATCGGAAACGGGTTTGGCGACTTCGGCCAGGACGGGATGGCCCATGCGGGCGATTTTCAGGATAGCCATGGCCTGAAATATGGCCCTGTGGGGGGATCGGGCCAAGGTCTGAAGCGTTAATTTGCGCGGGTAGACAGGCAAAATGCCGTCTGCTATCACCCGCGCCTCTTAAATTCCCGACCCGGAGCCACCTTTGCAGATCATCGTCCGCGACAACAACATCGACCAGGCGCTCAAGGCGCTGAAGAAGAAGATGCAGCGCGAAGGCATCTTCCGGGAGATGAAGCTGCGCGGCGCCTATGAGAAGCCCAGCGAAAAGCGCGCCCGCGAGCGCGCCGAAGCCGTGCGCCGCTACCGCAAGCTGCAGCGCAAGCGCATGCAGCGCGAAGGCCTGCTGCCCCGCTAATTCCTGGGTTTTGGTTTGGACGAGGCCGCCTTCTGGGCGGCCTTTTTCTTTTGACCCATATTCCTTTGATAAGCCTGGCTTGCGACATAGGCCGCCGCCGCGCCCACCGCCGCGGCTCCCAGCATCAGCAGCACCCCGCCGGCCCCAATGGTCATGGTCTTTTCGGCCAGGTCGGTCGCCACGATGGCGACTTCGTCCACCGCCTGTTCGGCCTGGGCGCGTTTTTTGCGCCAGAACTTCATGTGCAGCCGTCGCAGACCGCCACCTCGACCGTGACATGGGACAGGTCCGGATACTGGCGGCGCAGGGTGGCCTTGACGGTCTCGGCGCTGATCGCATCAGGCGAGATCAGCGACACGATCAACCCGCGATGGCCCGGACCCAGCCGCCACAGATGCAGGTCGGGTATGCGGGCCTTGAGCTCGCTTTCCAGGAAGGCGCGGATTTCATCGGATTGTTTGGGATCGGCATCGGCGTCCAGCAGAACCATGGCGCTGTCGCGGATCAACCCATAGGACCAGGACGCAATGACGAAGGCGCCCACCAACCCGCTGATGGGATCCAGGATGCCCAGTCCGAAATAATAACCGGCTCCCAGCGCGATGATCGCCAGCACCGATGTGGCGGCATCGGCCAGCACATGCACATAGGCGGCGCGCATATTGTTGTCATGGCCGTGGGAATGGCCGGCCGCATGGTCATGGCCGTGATGGGAATGATTGTCTTTCAGGATCAGGGCGCTGATCAGGTTCACGGCAAGCCCGATGCAGGCGATCAGCAGCGCGTCGCCATCGTGCTGTCCTATTACGAAGACATGAGCAACCTCGAGGTTGCCGAGGTGATGGGCACAACGTTGAGTGCCGTGGAATCGCTACTGAAGCGTGGGCGCCAGCGGTTGCGTGAAATACTGCGGACGGCCGAAAAAGAAATCCGTATCGGTTTGGCGGAGTGAGGGAGTCTAAATTTTCTCCGCCAGGTTTTGCTGCGTTGTTCGTAGAATAACCGATCGTGTGCCGGATAAGTTGTTCCGCCCTTCTCCGAGGGCGTAGGT
>Ga0118677_10014787_pt1 | contig 10943 bp, 9 predicted proteins | sample AliMusrvi5mmetaG_FD_86154 | JGI IMG/M metagenome (GOLD analysis project Ga0118677, IMG submission 86154)
GGACTGGCACCGCTTCGGTGTCCAGGTCGGCCCGCAATTCATCCGTCTCCAAAAAATTACCGGCCCGATAGCGCAGGACTTCACTATAGAGCGCTCCGAGCGCGTCGCCATAGCGCAACTGCAACCCATTCTCGAAAGCTTCCGCGATTTCTTTTTGAATGATGGTGTTGACGGTTAGCATGGGATCCTCCGCGGGTTAGGAATACCCCAACACTTCGTCAATTCGTTTGATCAATTTCTTTGGCTCCACCGGCTTGGCGATAAATGGCACCCCATCGATCTGGTCGTCGCGCTGCTGTAAGCCCTGTTGCGTCATGGTAGCGGTCACAAAAATGGCCGGCAGGTAGGTGAATTCATTGGCGCGTAATTCTGCCAGGACCTGACCGCCATCGCGGCCCGGCATGATCACATCCAGCAAGACCACCTGCGGACGGAATTCGCGAGCGGCCGCCAGCGCCTCCGTCGGATTGTTCACCTCGCGCACGGTGAACCGTCCCGTCTTCTCGAGATTGAGTTTCACCAGATTCGTGAATGTCGCCTCGTCGTCGATTACCAGCACGCGTCTAGGTTCCATGGTCAGCCTCCTTGTGAGTTTTGTGAAAGATGATGCGGGCACACACGCCACCCCCTGGCTGGTTGGCAACCGTGAGTTCGCCCCCGTGTTGTGCCAAAATGCTCTTGGCCACCGCCAGTCCCAGTCCGGTCCCAATGCCGACAGGCTTGGTGGTGAAGAACGGGGTAAACACTTTTTCCAATTGGGCCACCGGAATCCCGGGACCGGTATCGCAAACCTCCGCCACCACGGCACCGGTCGCATCGCGCAACGTTCGGACGGTCAGCCGCCCCCCTTCTGCCATGGCGTGAATTGCATTCATAAAGAGATTCACAAACACCTGTTCAATCCGGATCCGGTCCACCCGTTGCGAGGGCAGGTCCGGGGCAAACTCACGCACGATTTCAATCTTGCGCCGGCGCAATTCATGCTTCACCAACAGGAGTGATCGATCCACCAACCTCGTCACATCCTGGTCCGTTAAATCCAGCACCCGCGGCGACGAGAAATCCAGCAGTTCGCAAATGATTGCATCGGCCCGCACGATCGCATCCCGCATCGTTTCGAACACCGCGGTCGTGGTGGGCTGGTTGGGTGGCAGATTCCCCTCGACGTAGCCGAGTCCCATCGCCAAAATTGCCAGCGGATTGCGGACTTCGTGTGCGACGCCGGCCGCCAGCCGACCGACGATTTCCAATTTTTCTGCCTGGATGAGTTCCGCCTGGGCGCGCTTGAGATTTTCGTACGTCTCCAGCAATTCCAACTGACTGCGGGACAGGTCCGCATTGAGTTGCTGAAGCTGTTCCTGCGCCCGCTTCCGCTCGGTCACATCCTGTTTGATGGCAATAAAGTGGGTGATCTCATGGCCGGCGTTCCGGACCGGGGTAATGACCATTTCTTCCGTGTACAAGCTGCCATCCTTGCGTTTGTTCACCACATCGCCACGCCAGACCTGACCGGACATGATGGTTTCCCACAGCTGCCGGTAAAAGGCAGGCTCATGTTGGCCCGATTTGAGGATCTGCGGATTAGCCCCGATCGCTTCGTCCGCAGCGTAGCCGGTCAGTTTCGTAAAGGCCGGATTGACCCAGCGGATCACCCCGGCCGAGTCGGTGATAATGATTGCGTTCGCGGCAGCCGCCAGCGCCTCCCCCTGGAGCCGGAGCTGTTCCTCCGCCTGTTTGTGATCAGTGATGTCGCGATTGATGCCCAGCAGGCCCACAATTTCACCACGGTCGTTCCGCAACACAATTTTTGTGGTGAGTTCCCACCGGGGTTTATCGGCCGGATCAGCGATGCAGACTTCCCGATTCACCAGTGGCCGGCCCGACGCCAGCAACTCCTTTTCCTCGGCCATAAATTCATCGGCCAGGCTGTGTGGAAATAGATCGCGGTCCGTCTTGCCGATTAATTCCGCCGCCGGGCGATTCAAGAAATGGGCAATGGCAGAATTGACGAAAACAAACCGGCAGTGCGTGTCTTTGATGTAAAACTGATCCGGCAACGCATCCAGCAACGATTGGACTCCGGTTCCTGGACCGGTCAGGAGCATCGAAAAGGGATCCGGACTCATTGGAATCGCTCCCGCCAGACTCGAAAACCCGTTTGAAAGTTGGTTCTGCACTGCGTTCTCCGGAACAAGTACATCAATATCATTGGCACGGGTGCGCTTCAATCAGGGCGCGCCCTGATTCTTCGGTCAGGGGAAGCCTGATACCGGAGCGCTGTGTCAATTCCGCCTGCGCTTGCAACCAATCATCCCAAGCATGCCCGTCGCGCCGCCCCCGCTGCACATAAAGTTCGTAGGCCCGGGCGGCGATTTCTGCGGCCGGCGGCGGGGGACACGCGGGGAGGTGCTTAATCAGGCGGATGGTATTTCCCGTGGTGTCGCTGGACGTATAACCGACCTCATCCATAAACTTCCAAATGATGAAGATGCCATAGCCATTGGCATGCCGCTCTTGCAGGCGCACATCAATACTTTCCGGGCAACACGCGGCATAATCAAACGAGGCGCCATGATGGTTAATGGCGATGATCAATTGATTTTGCTCCACGCGCAGATTCATCCGAATTTCAGGGGGACGATCCGGCCAACACCATTTCGCCCCGGCCGCATAGGCGTGCTGAATGATGTTGCTGCAGACTTCGTCGACTGCAATTTCAATCTTCGCCACCTCGTCTTCGGGGAAACCAATTTTGCGGGTGTGCGCACAAACCAAGGTCCGAATCTGCTCCAGGTAGCAACTATGTCCGGGGGTGTCAACGGAAAGCTCATCTGCCGATTGCTTCAGCACGATTTTATCCGATTCACTCATCGCAATTCCTCGGATTGGCGATACTCGCCAGGGCTTCGTCTTCCGTAGGATATACCTGCAGGACCCTGGTGAATCCGAGCGATGCAATGATTTTGTAGACCCGCTCGGGTACATTGACCAGTTTGAGATCCCCGCCCTGGGCTCGCGATTGGTTTGTAAATTTAATCAGCCCGCCCAACCCGATGGAGCCGATAGATTGCAGATTTTTGCAATCGAGCAGGACCGTGGCATGCGGCTGCTGAATCTGCACGGTGAGTAACTCTTCCAAGCGGGGATAGGTCTCCATGTCCAGCGATCCTGTCACTTGAACCACTGTGAGTGCGCCGCGAGTTTCCTGACGGAGTTGAAAATGATTCATTGTGACTGACTCACCTTCCCTCCTGACTTCCAAGGCCGCCCAGTTCATGGGTCATCGGCGTAAGCTTCGTTAGCGCATTCATGCCATCGTTCTCCAGCGGCCATCACCAATCGCTACGGCGTGAATGTTTACCCACTCCACCCCACGGAGTCTATCAGGCCCGACCCTGATTTATTTCTAGGGCTAACACTGAGCCAGCCTCCCGATTAAAACCTTCTCCACTTATCGGGAATCCAGCGCCCACCCGGCCAGTTCGGTCGATTGAATTCACAATTGCGCATCAGGCCAGCTTGATTGGAATGATCCGCCGGGTGTTTCAGCACTGCGTCGACAGCAAAACTTCCCTGGGGTTCACCAAGTGGGCGAAGGTGGGGCTTACAGCGGCAGCTCAATTCGGAACGTGGTTCCCTGCCCGGGCGCGCTGGTCACGTGAATCCGGCCACGGTGCGCTTCGACAATAATTTTATGGACAATCGCCAGGCCGAGGCCGGTCCCGTGCGCTTTCGTCGTCAGAAACGGCTCGAATAACCGCGCCTGTTGCTCCGGCGTCATTCCCACTCCGTTATCCGTCAAAGTCAGGGTCACGAATGCAGCCTTCGGCCGGGCCGTGGTAATCGTCAGCACCCCACCGGCCGGCATGGCGTCCGCGGCATTCAAGATGAGATTGAGACAGGCTTGTTCCAACTGCCCCCGGTCGGCCTGAATCTCCGGCAAATCCCCCGCCAGCACGGTCCGCAATTCGATCTGCTGTTGCTGTAATTTTCGGCGCGTCAGCAACAGCACATCGTCCACCACCCGGTTCAGCGCCACCGCCTCCAGGCGGGGCTCCGTCGACCGGGCGTACCCGAGCAGTTGTTCCACAATCTTGTTCAGGTGATCCATTTTTTCCGCCACCACTTCGGCATCCCGGGCGCGCGGGTCGGTGCTGGCGAATTTTAGATCCAACGAATGAAACAACATTTTCATCACGGTCAGCGGATTCCGGATTTCATGGGCGACTTCGGCCGCCAACAGGCCGAGCGTGCTGAGGCGTTCGGTTTGCCGGAGTTGCTCCTCGGCCTGGACAACTTTTTCATGCAACTGGGCATTGGCGATGGCAATGGCCGCGAGATTGGCCAGCGTGGTCAGAATATGAATGTCCTGGGTGGAATACCGATAGGGCGCACCGCTGTAAACACTGAGCGCGCCGATCACCGTCGTTCCCACGCTTAACGGAACGGAAAGCAGGGAGACGAGGCCGTCCTGCCGCGCCAATTCAATATGCCGGTACGCATCGTGATCCTGGACGTTGTAGACTTGCAGGGGCTTGCGCCGCCGGATCACCGTGCCAATCAGGCTGTCGCTGACCGGGACGGCGGGTTTCGTCAGGTAATCCGCGCTGGCACCGTGGCAGGCCCGCAGTTCGAGCTGGTCCTGCGCCGCATTGAGCAGCATGAGCGAACAAACCTTGGCATCCATCAACCGGCCCGCATCCGCGGTTACCCGCTCAAGAATTTCTTCGAGATTCAACGAGGAAATACTGGATTGCACGACCTGAAATAACGCGTCGAGGCGCCGGACATTATGCGCCACAGCCGCATGGAGCCAGACGTTGTGAATGACCTGTGCGGCCTGGTTGGCGAGCGCCACGAGCAGCTCTTCATCGTCGGCACTGAAGGCGTTTTTCCGCGTGGAATCCACATTGAGCACGCCAATCAGTTCCTCGCCCAACACCAACGGCGCCGCCAATTCGCTGCGCACATCCGGACGCACGGAGATATAGCGCCCCTCCGCCGTGACATCCGGGACGCGCAACGGCTTGCCAGTCTTGGCGACCCAACCGGTCACCCCCTGACCGATCCCCAGCTTGAGCTGCCGGGCGGCGGGACTCAGCCCGAGCGCGACTTCAATTTCCAGTAATTGGGTGTGGGGATCCACCAGCACCACCGAACCGCTGGTTGCATTCATCAGCGCCACGGCTTCTTGGAGGACCAGATCCAAGACCCGCTCCGGCTCGAGGGAGGAGTTGATGACCTTGCTCACGCGGGCCAGGACTTCGTAGTGACTGAGTTTGGGCATCGTTAACTCGCCAGCAGTTGAATGGCGGCTTCCAGTTTGGTTCTGATTTGATCCAGCCGGGAGGCGTCAGCAATTTGTTGACCCGCATGATCCTGCACATAAAACGAGTCGATCGCCGCGCCTTTTTCAGTAAAAATTTTGGCGAAACTGATGTCCAGACTGAGTTCGCTGAGCGTGTTGGTAATCGTGTAGAGCAGCCCCACCCGGTCTTCGGCCTGCACTTCCACCACGGTCCGGCTTTCGCTGATTTCATTATCAAACCCGATCAGCGTGGGGATGTGGACTTCGCGGAGCCGGGCCACGGGACCGCGGGCCGCCCGAATTTTTTCCAGGACCTGATGGAATTCGATGGTTTCCTGATTGGTCAACGCGCGCTGCAACATCTGTTCCGTCGCTTGAATCTGCTTCGGGTCGGTCACGGCCTGGAGCTGGCGGTCACACACCTCAAATTGATCGAGCACCACATGGTCGCCCCGCGTGTAAATGTGGGCGCTGAGCACCTGCAATTGGGCCGCCGCGAAGGCCCCGGCAATTTTCGAGAATAACCCGAGCCGATCCCATGTGCAGATGGTCACCCGGGAGTTGCCCTGATTGGGCAGGGATTGCCAGTCAATGACCGGCACGAGCGCATCTTCCGCCTGCTCCACATCGGCCTGGCGCTGGAGAAACCGGTGGATCAGTTGCAAATGCCGGCCGGCCTCGGTCGCGCTGGTATTGATGTAGTAACTGGCCGACATCAACTCGAAGTGCGAATAGATTTCCTCGAGCGGCAACCGGCCGCGCAGTTCCGTACTGACTTCCCGGTAAAGTTGTTCGATGCGCTTGGAGAGAATGTTTTGCGCCCGGGTGCCCCCTTCGATGGCTTGCGTCGTTCGCTGATATAATTGCCACAACAACGCCTCTTTCCAGTCCGTCCACGACTTGATGCTGGTCCCGGCGGCATCCACAAAGGTCAGAAGCATCAAGGCATCCAGGTCGGCTTGGTATTTCACAATCCGCACGGTGGCATCGATCGTGGCGTTATCATCAATATCCCGCCGCTGCGACAGCAGGCTGAGCTTGAGATGATCCCGAACCAGAAAGACCAATTTCGCCGTTTCATCCACCCCCAGTTTCATGCGCTGCGCGACTTTCCGGGTCAGCGCATTACTGGCTTCGGCGTGTAACTTCACATTGGCCGCCTTGCCGACATCATGCAGCAAGATCGCCAGATACAAGACCTGCGGATGCTCCAACTGTTGGAAAATCCGCTTATAGGACACATGCGGCGGCTCCGTGGCATCCAACACCCGGTCCAGATGTTCCGCCACATGGAGCGTGTGCTCGTCGGCTGTGTATTGATGGAAAAATTCGTGCTGGACCAGACACGTCAACTGGCCGAACTCCGGAATGAGTTTCCCGAGAAATTCCACCTCGTGCATCAGCCGCAGCACGCGGGCCACCTTGCCCTTTTGCTGAAGGATCGCCAGAAAAGTTTCGCGCGTTTCCGCCGCACATTGAAACCGCCGATCGACCCATTTGAGGTTCTGCCGGACCAGGGTCCGCAAATTGGGACTTAATTCGGCGCTGTGTTGCTGGGCGTAGCGGAAGACGCGGAGCAACCGGTGCGGGTCTTCCCGAAAGACCGTCGGCGTCGCGGCTTCAATCCACCCGTCCCGAAAGATGAAGCCATCGACCACTTCTTCTTTCCGGCCCAACAAGGCCGTCAGCTTGGCAAAGCGGGGGGGCATAATGGCCATCCGCTCGGCCAGCGCGTTGGTCAGCAGGAATATCGTCCGAGCCTGCGTGTAGTAGTCCCGCATGAACGCCTCGGTGCGCCGCAAAATGTCGTGGTGGCGATAGCCAAACTCATCCGCCAACTGCAATTGCAACCCCAGCGCAATGGTGTCGCACGGCCGGTCCGTCAGATAATGCAGGGCGTTGCGGAGCCGTAAAATGAAATCGTAGGCCGCTTCCAGTTGGCGCTGTTCGACCGCCTCGACCAACCCCTGCCGGCGCAATTCCCGCAGCGACACCACCCCATACTTGAAAAACGCCATCCAGATCAAATTCTGAAAATCGCGCAATCCCCCACAGCCGCTTTTTACATTCGGTTCCTGTAGGAACACACTATTGCCATATTTCTCGTGCCGCTCGCGCTGATCGGTCACGCGCGCTGCGATATACCCGGCCTCATGCCCGCGCACACACGCCTTCAACAAGGTCGTGTGGAAGAGATCGTAAAAGGCGCGGTCCCCCACCAGCAGCCGCGCCTCGACCAAAGCCGTCTTCGCCTGCATGTCGGAGTTCGCCTGCTCCACCACCTCGCCGACCGACCGGGTCGCATGCCCCACTTTCAAGCCGATATCCCACAACATGTACAAGACTTGTTCGACCACGGCGGTCACATACGGATGCGATTTGGGAGCCCGGATTGCCGTTTGATGGACAAACAAGATATCGATATCCGAATGGGGGCAGAGTTCGCCCCGACCGTAGCCACCCGTCGCCACCAGCAGCAACGGCACCGGGACCAGCCCGGCCTGCTGCCGAACATTTTCACTCGCAGCTTTGAAAATATGTTCGAGCACCAAATCCATCACGTGCGCCCGCCCGTGCGCGACCTCCGGGCCGCTCGCCCCGGCATAGTGCAACATCCGCAACCGGCGCTCTTCGACTTTTAAAAACTGCTTGTAGGTGCCAAGAATTTCGGCCGGTTTCGCGCCCGGATTCAGGATCAACTTTTTCCGCGCGTGTTGCCGGACTTTTTCCTGATGATGTTGTTGCGCGTTCACTGGCACCACAATAAGTTGAGACGCCTCCCCCCGCAAGACGGAAACTACCGGCCCGAAATCCACAGGTAGATTGATTTGCGATGCGAACGGCGGGCTCGGGCCTTCGCCACGCCGAAGTGGCTATGGCCACGCAGGCGGGACAGCCCGCCACCGGAAAAATCCGAGGGAGGGCGCGGTGTCCCGACCGCGCCGTCTGGAACGCCTATAGTTGGTCTAGAGTTATTCAGCAGGCGGCGAGGAGAGCCGTCAGGAACTCCCCGCAGCCGCCTGTGAATAACTCTACCCAAGGCCAAATTTTTCTCGTGAATCACCACAGTTTTTTCTGCAAAATCTCTCCGCCGTTGGCACGCGGCGCCGGAGTGACGAATTCGCGCCCTCAAGCTTCGAGCTTTGTCGGTAGGCACTCGCACCCCGGCGCCTCGCCAAGGCCCCGAACGAATCCTCAGATGCCGAGCTCCAACTCTCATCCTATAAGAACTTCGCCGGACCTTGGTTCGCGTGCCGCAACCAGCAACCCTAACCTAAAAGGAATCACGCCATGACTCAACCCCCAAATCCGCTCCCAAATCCACGGCTAAGATTTATTTTTGGTGCGAACGGCGGGCTGTCCTCCTGCGGCGGATAAATCCCGAGCCCGCCGTTCGCACCAAAAATAAATCTTAGCCGCACATTTGGGCGGGGCTGCGCCCGCTTGACATCTGGATATGGCATGGCTATTTTCCGCTCCACTTTTTACCGGCTTCACCCCAGTTTTGGTGGCGGTAAAAGGTGTCAACCAACAACCCCTTGGAGAAATATTATGAGTCTATCTTATCGTAAAATGATCGGCAGTATCGCAGTCGTAGTAATGGCGAGCACATTGCTTACCCGCTCAACCGCAGCGGCGGACGCGGCTCCCGACAGCAAAACCGCCTGGCATGGCGATTTCGCCGCCGGCTTGTCCATCACCCGTGGGAATAGCCAGACCTTGACGCTGAATGGCAGCGCCACGGCGACGAAGCTGTTGCCGCAGGACGAATACCGACTGGGAATCAATGGCGCCTACGGCCTGAATAATTGGGATAAATCCACTGAAACGGTGAATGCCGAGAATATCGCGTCGTTCGGCGACTACAAACACCTGTTCGGGGATCGCCTCTTTGTGGATGTGCGCGGTGATTTCCTGCACGATGATGTGTCGTCCGTCCAGAACCGGGAAATCATCGGTCCGGCCCTTGGGTACTACTTCATCAAGACCGACGCGAGCCGGCTGAGCGCCAGCGCCGGTGGTGCGTACGAACATGAACGCATCAATCACAATGATGAAAACTTCATGGTGGTCCGGTTCGGCGAGCGCGGTGAGCGAAACTGGGGCAAGAAGGTGAAAATCTGGGAAGAAGTGCAGCTGCTCCCAAAGGTGGATGATTTCGCCAACTACCTGCTGATCAGTGAAGCGGGTGTTGAAGTGGCGATGACGCAGCACCTGGCGCTGCGGGTCTTGGGACAGGACACCTACAATAGCCGGCCCGCCAATGGGCGGTTCCACAATGATCTGGCGTTTATTACGTCGATCGTCTGGAAATACTAGGTTAAGTCTGCCGTGGTTGAAGCGCAAGGCCGGCAGCTTGCTGCCGGCCTTGCGGCTTTCATTGTCGTTGACAAGTAGTCCAGACTTTTGGTCTGTCAATCCTGCTAATCTTGGGTATGGTTTGGCCATGGCGATCGATCTGACTTCAAGGAAATGCGTGCCGTGCCGCGGTGGGGTGCCCCCGCTCAAGGGGCCGGCCATTCAGGAACTGTTTGCCGCTCTCGGGAACGGTTGGATTGTCATCCACGAACATCACCTCGAAAAAGAATATAAGTTTTGCGCGTTCGCCGACGCGCTGGTGTTCACCAACCACGTTGGCGCTCTCGCCGAGGCGGAAGGCCATCACCCCGACATTTATCTGGCGTGGGGAAAAGTGAAGCTGACGCTGTGGACACATAAGATCGACGGGTTGACCGAGAGCGACTTTATCTTTGCCGCCAAAGCCGACCCGCTGTATCCGCCGCCGGAAAAATAGCGGCCAGCGGAGAACAGTCAGCGGTCAGAAGTCAGGAGACAGAAGTTGGCGCCATTCCCGACTTGTTCCGGGGGGGGGCGTTCTGTCACAAAATTGTCGCACGGGTCCATTTGACAGGAATCATTTTTGGGTTAGTTTTCCCTCGAATTGGATATTGTTACTCAATTGCAATTTGTTCGGACCGCCCAGGCTGATCACGAACTGATCACCCGGGTTACGGAAACCGCGCATCGGTTGTTTGCGGGGGCACCGCCACCCGATGCCGATCAACAGTTTTCCATTCTCCAGCAAGTTCTCACAGTGAAAATCGTGGAGCACTTTGCCTTTGAAGAGAAGTACGTCTTCCCGGCATTACTGGACGGGAATCCCGATGACCAGTTGGTACAAATCATCACGGAACTGCTGATGGAACACGTGCCGCTGGTGGAGGCCATTCAAAAATTGAACGCGCGAATCTACCAGCGCTCGCTCACGGATTATACCGGTGACCTTTGGACGGCGGTCATGGATTTCCTTTCGGACCTGGTCACCCACGCCGCCAAGGAGGATCGGTTGTACCAATCAGTGCTGGAACGGGCGGCTGGACCGGTCCATGAATTAAATTCACCCGCCCGGTGGATGCGCGATGGCGATCGGACATAGCGCGCGACGGCATGAGTGACAAGCCCGCCGTCTGGGCCGATCCGACCCACCGGGAGTGATCGATCCAGTGTAGTTCTGGCACAGAACGTGGGAGTCTTCATTTTGTTGAGGAAATCAACCGGTTCGAAAAAATAGCCGAGGATTGGGGGGCCGGTGCGCCGCCAGCCCTGGGCGAGTCCCGGGTTCCAGGTGCGGTTC
>Ga0118677_10014788_pt1 | contig 10943 bp, 9 predicted proteins | sample AliMusrvi5mmetaG_FD_86154 | JGI IMG/M metagenome (GOLD analysis project Ga0118677, IMG submission 86154)
TTATTGTATCGAGAAACGGGATCTCTTCGATCAGTTCCAGGGCTGATGTAGCCTGGCCGGCAATAATACGATAGTCGTTGTAAGGATGGATCTCAACAGCCCCTGTTTCTTCAATGACCCTGAGCAGGGTCTTTTCGCGGGAAGAAAGTGTAGGTTCACAAAATGTGATCCTGCCCCCATATCCTTTAACAGCTTCCACCTTTACCGGTGATGAATTTGAGGGCATGACAATGTAAGCATTCGCTCCTGAAAGGGCTGCTGCCCATGCAAGCGCCTGGGCATGATTCCCGCTCGAATGGGTTGCGACTCCTTTTTCGAAGGCGGCATGATCAAGGCTTCTCACGGCATTGGTTGCGCCTCTCGCTTTAAAAGCACCGACTTTCTGAAAGTTCTCGCACTTGAAGAAGATGTCGGAACCGAACATCCTGTTGATTGTGGCAGAAGTCAGAACCGGTGTACGGTTGATGAATGGTTTGATACGCTCATGAGCGGCCCTGATATGCCCGGCTGTTGGAAAACATGTTGTCATTGTTTTGTGATTTGCATCACCTTATATCTTCAATTAACCTGTCACAGGCTGTGTCCAGCAGCAGGTATGTTTTTTCAAAAGCCTCCAGATCATCATACCATGGATCATCAATCGGCAGGTCTTTTCCGGGGTACACAAGGTTAAGAAAATAATCAATCTTTTTAATGCTCCCTTATTTTTTAGAGGCTGGAATGGTAAATTTTTGGCAAATTGCCACTAATTCATCTTGATCCACTATTGGATCAGTCATCAATAAATGAGCAATTGCATCCAATACTTTCCGATTTTGAATCAATTTTTCACGTACGACTTGATATTCTTGAGATAAAAATTCTCGCACTAAATTCATAAGGTGGGATGTCTGCTGCACAACGATCTCATCCGAAATAACTGCTAAATTAGATTCAGCTCCAGCAGGCTCTGCCATTTTTGGTGAAAAACCGAAAGACCGGAACATTTCGAAACATGAATTAGTCGCATTTTCCAAGTCGCTACTAGCTCCATTTGAAACAGTTTCGGGGCCTACTAAAACCTCCTCAGCCACCCTACCTGCCAAACAAACTCTAATATCTTTCCTGTAATCATCAAAGGTTCTATCCCTTCCCCGCTTCAGCCAATAATCTTTGGACTCAACCGTTATCCCAGAAAATCCCGAGGCCCCAGGTAATATTGATGTGTACTCGGGAATGTTCAAGCCTTCATATTCCAAAATTGCGATTAATGCATGCCCAGCCTCATGATATGCAGTGTTTAATTTCACAGCATGATCCTTTTCTTGCAAGATTCCCTCTTCAATCAGATTATGAATATCTGCATCCACCAAGTCCAAATATTCGAGCTTCTTTTTATCGTCGTAATGTCTTCTTCTTAATGCCAGAACAGCCAAAGCTTCTTTTTCGGTATCATAAGAATTAACTAGGTGACCAATTTTTCCATAAGAATCAAGCAAGCTCTCTCCGCAAATTGATTTTCCAATTTTTCGAACAAATTCTTGCCCGATGAGTTCAAAGGACTTTTTAGGCAAAGACATATACAAATCAAATAATCCATGTTTCTTTAAATCATCTGATATGTATTTACTTAAATCATTTGTAGATGTAACAAAGATTACGGGTTGTGCAGCTGAGAAATTATCAAAGTAATCCTGCAATTTTTCTTTAAATTCAGTAAATTGCTTAGTCTGCTCATCTGTCTCTTGATCATCATCCCGCTTTTCTCTTTTCCACCTACCTGACTCAAGATAAACAATCAAAGGCGCATTTTCCTGGAGCGCTTCTAAAGGTGGCAAATCGATAACATCATCCTTGCCAAACAGCGCCAAGTGAAACCCCGAATCCATGGCAACTGTTTTTAAGACATGCGCTACATATAAAGGATCCTCGTTGAGGATAATCGCCCCTTTACCAACTAGAGACCACTCCTCTGATTTATACTTTTTATTAAATGATTTTTTTAAATTTTCAGCCCATTTCTTAATCTTAATATGGCCTTCAATTTGGTCCCAGCTATATGCATCGCTAAGGTCCTCAACAACCATTTTATGTTTACTAGAACATATTGCGTCAATCTGCTCCTTATTAGCTTCAAAGACTTGAATGGCATAGTCAACTACATTGCCAATCATCTTCGTGCTTAATGATCCATCCTCCACATCGATAGATTGTCGATATTGAAATGGTAAGCCTTCAATCACTGCGAGACGTCCCATTAGTAGCGTGGTATTTATTTCGTTAGCCCATTGCCACGCAGACGGTACCTGAGATTCGCTGATATCGTCTGTACTATAAAGAAATATAGAAACGACATGCTTTAGCTCATCGGCTTCAACAACGAGTTGATAGCGGTTACCTTCAACATTGAAAAGTACTTTAACAATAGAAGATCTTTCATCTGTATTGGTTTCTATCAGGTCGTTGTAGTTTTGCTCATCCAGCCAGGTTTGAACGACCCCAGTAATTGCCATCATGTTTTTGCTGCTCTTTTTTATCTCTTTAGCCATTATATTTTTCCTATACCCTAAGGTAATGCTGGTATCACAATTTGTTTACCAAATTTCAAATGATCACCGCCCTCACCACCAACCACAACCCAAAGTAACTTACACGGTGGTTTTGTCTCAGGAGCATCTGCGTAGCCATCTGTTAAATATACGCAACCATCAAAGTGTCTACCTTGACGCTCTAACCATTGCATAACTGGCTCAAAACTAGTGCCTCCCCCGCCTTTTACAAATGTAGGGATTTTTCCTTTGTAGGGGTATGTTCTATTAACTTCTGCGTCACACTCAATAATTGTTATTTGTGCGCCTTGCTTGTATATCCCATTTATTTCCGCAAAAAAAGAGTGAATGACATCATCGTCGATAGATCCTGAAGTATCAATTGCAATAGCCATATTTTGGAACCGCTTAAGCTTTAAACCTGGATTGGGTGGCATACCATCTAATGCTTCAAAACGCTTACTCTCTCTTTGCATGGTGGTAATCATCTGACTGCGCCGATTAGATGCTGAAAACATGCGAATGGTGTTGCGCCAGTTCACTTTTGGCTTACGAGTCTCTAACAACTCATCAATATATCGATCAAGCCAACTAGGCGATCTTCCAGGGGCTTTACTTGCTTTTGATCTTTCGTAAGCTTTAATGACTTGGTCTTCAGCTATATGCTCTAGAGCTTCTCTGACCATGCTAGGAACCTCTGAACCTGTTTTTTCACCATCAACTTCGGGACTATTTGAATTAGCCCAGTAAGTATGATCGCTAGGCATAGAGTCATCAAAAATATCTTTTAATGCTTTAGCACTCTTGGGTGATTTCGATTTATGCCCTGTTCTACTATTTTTAGTGCTCTCATCTTGTAATTTTTTAAGAGCATCATAGTAATTATCTGCTGTATCTTCTGGGGTTAAATCCAAATCCGGAAACGTACTCAATAAAATAGCACCTTCAGGCAAATGGTATGGCGCAATGTATTGGTTTACAACGAGATCGGTTGCCAAGTTCCACAATTTAGGATCATGCGATAGGCTTTGATTTCGAAAGAGGTGCTTAAAAACAAGATGTAACACTTCATGCTTTAGAACTGCCGTACGATTGTCTGCTTTAGTGAGCTCTATGAGCAAGAACTGCGGATTAACCATAAGTTGTATAGCATCACCGCGCAGTCCAACGGCCAATGTCTTTACACTCACAGTGAAGTGCCGTTGCATCCCACCTAAAATATGACCATAAAATGGCTCATTACGAATGAGCTCTACCGTACAACGCGAGATTTCTTCTTGCGCTAAAGGCAACAACTCAGCAAACGAGAGAGCGGTTCTTTTGCTCGTCTGCTTTGTCATAGACTAGATGGTTTTTAAAACTAGCTTAGCCAAAGCGGGATCCTGAACCAAGGAAGGTCTTTGATCTGGCAAGGAAACAATATCCCGGTGCACACTAAAACGCAGATCAGCAGGTAACTCTGGCATCAACAGAAAAGCTACTATATTGGCCTTATTTTTAGCAGAGGGTTTTGCATACTCCTTAGCTGCAATCGCTAATACCAATCTTGTACAAATTACAGATAAGCGATCTAAGCGGACTGTGCCTCCTTTACCTTTTGCTGCAGCCACTATCTTAGGCCTTACATCATCAAACGATTTAGCCTCTAGTATGTCTTCAGCACCAACTAAAAATTCTAGATCTGAATTAATAAATGCAAGAAATGCACTCACTGTAGTTTCATCTAAACCACTTCGTGCAATGGTTCCAACCTTCTTAATGTCAGCCTTTAAATCTGCAATACCTGAGATTTGTGAAAACACTTGCACCAAAGATCTGGGAGTAGTTCTTTTTCCAGTAACTGACTCAGGGTAAGTTAATACAAAATTAATGCCACGAGAATCAACTCGATTAGCTACCGCCCAGGCAGCCCAAGCTTTCACATCAAACACCATATTGGTATGCAGCATTCTCGTTAGCATCGCCTCATCCATGGTGGTGACTGAATATTCGTCATCCTCTGGATTTGCGGTACATACGATTTGCCATTTGGGTGGCAACTTCCAGGAAAACATTTCAAAGTTCTGTAATAACTGCATCAAGCCACGCAAGATTCGATCATCAGCGCGATTAATGTCATCTAACAAGAGGATCCCAGGACCATCCTGCGTAGGAACCCAATCTGGTGGTAAGTAAACGGTCTCAGTACCACCTTGAGATTTAATTGGTAAGCCATGAAAATCACCCATTTCCTCAAATTGAGCTGGTGCGCAATAAGCTAGCTTCCATCCTCTTTTTTTGGCAAATTCCTGAACTGTTTGAGTTTTACCTAATCCGTGCTTACCCCAAATACAAATTGGAGTTGGGCGAAGATTATTTTCTTCCTCATTCTTTAGATTCGATGTAAGCAAAAAAGATAAAAACTCATCTAAATCCTGAGCATTTAAGGTATCGCCGTAAACACTCATTTTTATCCCTTTCGGATAGTAAAGTCAGATATTTCGAATTTAGGATCTTCGCTTGGGCCTTTTAAGCTAATCAGATCTTTGAGTTTGAATGCATTTTTTGGTTTAAAGCAATAAACCACTTCTAGATTTTTAATTGTGACATTTTCTAGGCCTTCAAGCGATTGAATGCCTGATCCTCCAACGGATAACTCTTCAAATTCTGTGCACTCCGATAAAGGCTTTAATGACTTAATGGCTCCACAACTTTCTATATTGAGCTTGCGTAAACTTGTTGCCCCTTGGAGTGAATCGAGTGACTGTACTTTGGAACAATCATATAAATTGAGATCTGTTAATGACTTCACGGAGGCTACCAGAGCATCTAACTTTTTCAAATCTGGGTTCCCTGATAGATCGACTATTTTCAAGCTAGGACATGCATTAAGTTCAGAGATGTCAGTCAACCCTAACCTTGAAATCTCAATTCTTTCTAGATTTGGCGCATCCAAACCTTTTAAGCTATCAAGTACATCATTACGGTAACCCACCGAACTAATTTTTAAATTTTTTAATTTCGGAAATGAACCTAAACTACTTAGATCCTTTTTTGCTAGCTTTGTATTGTCAATGAATTCGATACTTAGCGACTCTAATCCCTTATAACCATTCAACTTCGGGGTTGCAGCCAAACTAAGATTAAGTCTTTTTAGAGAATTGCGGAGTTTCTCGCCATTAGACTTATCGGGAGCCAGGGATAACAGGCCCAATAAAGCCAAATCTAAATATGCTAAAGCTGGTCCGCTACCCATGAAACGCTTACTTCTTACCAAATCACCAGTTTTATCAACTGAACAACCTTCAATCAAAACATCAATTTGGTCTGTTAGTGATGCTGATAATTCAAGTCCTTGTTGGATGGATGCCAAGTCCCTAACAGATAGTAACTTCCATAAGCTATTACTATCTCCAGTGATTTTCTTTATAGGAGTAGCACGCTCGCTAGCAGGTTTTGGTAATATTTTGATAAAGTTATCCTGATCGATTACGATCACATCATCATTTGTTTTCACCTCAACTTTATAAGTCAAGGTAACGACAATATCTGCTTTGTCGATGGATTTAACAATCTCACCGCCAAGCTTGGTGACAGCATCTGCTAACTCACTCATGGGCTTTTCCCACTGCTTATCTTTTTCGTAGGGAATAGGTGATTTTTTATTGCTAAAAAATATTGCCAAATTACTTAAACTCTCGCCTCTATCTTCAGAATAATCCGCTTTAAATGTATGCCATTGTGTAACGCTACCAGTATCTGAATATATAGTTGGTTTACGTTTAGCTAAAGCAGTCAAACCCCAAGAATTGCTGAATTTCTCACCTATATTGACGGAAAAACTCGTACCATAACCACCTAAATTAACACTTAAACCTCCAGCATCGATAATCTCATCGTCTAGAGCAATACCATGTTTTTTATCGACGATCATTAACTTCTTTTTAGAGCAGAGCTTAAGAGCTGCTTTTGCTTGATCAGCGTTATAAATCAGTTTTAGTAGTGCATTCATTGAAAGCCCTATATAGAAAGTCTAAAAAGTTTAATTATTTTTTTACTTCAACATAACCTTCTTTTAATTTCTTTGCGATTGCCTTTTCTAATTCAGCACTTGCATCTCTTGGACTCGCAAATTCCTTGGCCAAAGTCTGACCTATCACGCCGATCTTTCCATATCGAACGGTCATCTTCTTGCCAGAAGAACTGACTTCCCAAAACTTGTTGGACTTTTCATCTTTGAATTCAAAATAGCGCGCCATTTCAATCTCCTATTAGTTAAAAATTAATACCCAGACAATGCCACTTTGAAGGTGGCAGCTAAATCAAGCACATCATTTATATCCATTTTTGGAAACACATCCTGCAGCTCTTTGGTATCTGAGGTGAGTAAATAGGCATGAATTTCATCATCTAAAATTTCCGCCACTTGTGGGTAGCCATATGCAATTAGACCCTCCTCCAACCCCGGCCTTAGATTTGAGGGAATTGAATCAACAACCTTTTTAGCACCCATCTTGTAGGTTGAATCAGTCGCCCACCTTGCATGAGCTAATTCATGGGCCACTGTTTCTAGTGTTGAAGACGTGTCAGTAGCAATTAAGTAATCTTTATCAGCCATTAGGGATTGAATTTGTTGCTCCACTTTGGTAAGCGACTCTAATGAATAGGCATTAAAGAATGTCTTTACTTTCTGGCCCGGAATATTAAACCCCTCCCAAAATGTGAAATAGTCAGGATCATTACCTAAAAGTAACACTAAAAATGAAGGCCAATCGCTGTTGACCTTGCCTCGAAGAGCGTCTAAAGGAGATTCTGAAAAGGCATCCAAACGACACATAGTGGTCGTCATAGCTATTCTGGTATCAAATTGCAGATGCAATATGCCCTTTGGCGCATCTATTACTAGCATGCTCATTCTTCCCCGCCTTTACCATCCTCTTCAGGCTTTGCATGCAGTCTATGCATCACAATAGAATCAGGGCGAGCCTCCATAAGAAAGGCATTTGCCCCTTTCTGGTAATAATTCTCCAACTCTTTAATTTCTGCATAACCCTTGCTTTCGTAAAAGCGAATTGCATTGAGGTTATCAACACCAACCTCCAATAAAAAACGTCCGCAACCGTTTTGCACTGCCAGATCATGGACCATTTCTAGCAACTTAGAACCAATATGTAATGTTTGGTAGTACGGATGAACGCTAATGCATACGATTTCAGCAGTTTTTATATCGTCATGATGATGGATTTCAGCATCAGGAGCATCTTCATCAAACTCCTGATAAAGGCCGTAACCAATCAAATCATTTTCTACGGATTCCACAACAAAGAATGTGGCGGCTGAATTTTCTAACCATTCCTCTATTTCGTGCTTTTCAAAACGACCTTTTCCAGTATGAAAGCAAACTTTCTCTAATTCGTAGATTTCATCTAAATCACTTAGCTTAGCCCTACGAATAGCAAATTGCAGCTCTTCATCAAGGTCATAAGTTTCATCATCCTCCAATTTTTGATTAGTTAACAAATGAATAAAGTACTTTAAATTACCTTCAGTTTGTTTGAATTGCTCTTTATCTAGAGTCTTATACAAAAATTCATATTGATCATAGTAAGAGCCATCGTAAACCTCACCGCTGTTACGCCAACCCTCAACAACTGAATTAAGGTGTGGCTGATACATCTTGATCATTTCATGAAAGAGAAGCCAAGCAAACTCCGTTTTAATCATCCCCTTTTTTACTAAGTAGCCAACATTCTCAAAGAAGTCGAGAATAGCCTCAGCATGCTTTTCAATTAGTACATTGTTTAGGTCAACTGTGTTGCCTTCACTGGCAAGCAAAATGCAATAGCGAGCAACTGCAGCACGAGCCTCTCTTAATTCTGACCCATTCCACTCTCTCTCTAATTCAGTAGCAAATTCCCAGTTTTTTTCAAGTGCACTTGCTTTCCATTCTCGGATACCAAAAAAAGCAGCCAGTAAGACACCTGCGAGCGGAAGAAGATCGCTTAACTCTTTAAGTTCTCCAGCTGATTTTGCTATTTCTATTGCTTCGGCTGACATAATTACTCACTTTTAAATAAATTTATGAACATTAAGAATGCTTCCCTATATTTTAACTATCGGCAAATTGGACCAATATGCTCTATTAATCTAGTGGATATTTTTATATTCACTGCGTTATATCTCTTTTCTGGGCTATCTCCAAATCCAGACCAATTTTCTGGCATTTTTTGCGCTAACTTTGCCTCTTTAAGTAAATTATCCTCTGCTCTTGTAGCGATTATCACAAAACCAGAGTTGTTCAAAATTCGTCTTACTTCTTCTTCATTTTCTCTATTGTTAACAATAGCATTTTTGATAATACTTGCAGGAATTATGTGCTCCAAAATCGTATTTTTCTTTTTTCCATAAATATATTTTTTAATATGCAAGGGTTTAGTTGAATCAATCCCAATGCTTCGAATATATTCAAGAGCGCAATCCGTAATTTTGTAATATCTAGCTGAGCTAACAAATTTTGCAACCATATTCCCTAATACGTAGTCCATATTTCCAATACCCATATTGAACCGAGGATTTAATACAACGCTCACAATAATTTCAATCCACATCTCCTGGGCTTCTGTAAGTCCACTATTTAAGGTATCTCCTACATAGTTTTTTAAATTAGTCTTTTTTTTAACCTCAACCTTATTCATATAGTTTTTTAAGAAACTTTTTCCCAGCCTTTTTTAATATTCTCTTCAATCATTGCATCTGCAAGCTGATTGGCACTCTTATCATCAGGCGCCAATTTCACCTCTCGATCTAGTGGGCTAGCCCTACCTGGACTGTAATCAGTCCAATGCACTACATAACTTGGGAATCCACTATCAACTACTTGTTTATTTGTTTTCCAAACCACCAGCTTTCTAACTGCAGTAACGCCCTTAGTTTCTTTTGCCCAAACTTCACGGCGAATGATATTACTTTTGGGTAGATCTTGGCTTGTTAGTTTTGCTGCACCTATAACGGCATATCCTACGATTTGCTCGAACCGAACATCAGTTGTATTAGCTGTTTTATCTTCCCTAACGCCCACTAATACCGGATGAATAGGTCTTGGACAATTGGTCATGCCTAAGTTTTTCCATTGATTGTCGGCAAACTCCATTCGCATCGCTTTTGATGCAGTGCCATCAGAGTGCTCTGCCTGTAAGTCCGTCACTTTGACTTCTACAACTAATTGAGGATTTACAAAGGTGTACAAACTGCCCGTATCACTTGCATAACGAATAGTTGATGCAGTATTAAAAGGGGCTATATGCTTTAAAAGGGCCTTACGATTTTCATCAGACCCTAGGTTCCCACATCCTCCAAACATTTGCATCTTGCCATCTGGCATCATCAACCCAAGCAATAGAGAGCGCGCCATATCGCCACTTGGCGTATAAGCAATGACTACGGCATCAATCGTAATAGCGGGTTTTAATTTATAGATGAGGCCAGTACTTAGGCGCGCAATTAAACCTTCACTTTTTCCTGATATTACCTCTGTTTCAAACTTCTCAGATAGCGTTTTACGATCAATCTCTTGGCTATCGATTACAAATAGGTTCTCAGTAGGCTGCACTAATTTTTGTAATACGGCTAAGCGCTCTATATAAACCGCTTGGGTTTCTGTGTCTTGGGACTTGACTAAATCAAATGCACCGAAACATAACTTGGAAAGATCTGCTTTTGTACCCTGAGCAATCAGCGCAGACAAATCACCGACTCGGCAACGCCCTTTATCTACCTTGACGTGTAACTCTCCGGCAATGATGGTGCCCCTAGGCAATTTTGCTGCTGCTTTTAATATTGGTAAATCACCAGTAATGGTGCGACCTCTAGGATTAGCAAAAAAGACATTGCCAGAGTGCGAGATTAAGAACCACAATTCACCATCAATTTTGGTTGAAACCAATAAACCATCATTAGGTAAGGTATTGATATCCTCAGGCAATACCGCCCGATAATTACCTGCTACTCGCTTTTTATAGCTTGTAAGGTGATCGATTAAATCCATATCTTGCAATAGGGCATTGGCCAATCCTGCGCCAAAAGGATTACCGCCAGTAACCAATGAATTGCTCATGCAGTCTCTCCTTCGCTGCTGGCTTTTTTAGAGATTGCTGGTTTTTTTAATTCCATTTCACTTAAGTGCAATACGAGCTGATAGCTCTTATCTTTCGTTTTACCCTCTAAGAAACCACGATAGGGTTTGCCGTTCGCTTGAAATACTAAGGGAAGATTACCTTTATCACCAGCGCCAATCACCATGAGTGAATTTTGAGCCTCTAAATCCTTGGCAATCTCATATAAAAAATCAAATGTAAGTCCATCTACGTGATGGACTATGGCAACCTGGAACCGCCTGTGGTTGTGCTTCGAGAGGAACAAACAATATCGATGGAATGC
>Ga0118677_10014791_pt1 | contig 10942 bp, 10 predicted proteins | sample AliMusrvi5mmetaG_FD_86154 | JGI IMG/M metagenome (GOLD analysis project Ga0118677, IMG submission 86154)
ATTTACAGGGAATATGCCGATGCGGTGGCGCAAGGGCTTGCCGATTACTATGGAGGAGCGGCAAACTAATCACCATGAAGACCAAAGTCATCGCCATCGCCAACCAGAAAGGTGGCGTCGGAAAAACCACCACTTCGGTCAACCTTGCCGCCGCCATTGCGGAGTCAGGGCATCCCGTCCTCTTGCTTGACCTGGATCCCCAGGGGAATGCCTCCAGCGCCTTGGGACTCGAGACTGGTGCCGGAAGCAGCCTCTACGCCGCAATGATCGGCGAGACTCCGATGGAGGATCTGATCCAGGAGACGCGACTTGCAAATCTCGCCGGTATTCCCGCGGACCTCGACCTGGCCGAGAGGAAGTTCTCCTGCGGGCAGGATCGGTGTCATCGCAACGGCGGTATGGCCCACCATGGCCTGCGGGCCGGTGAGGCGTTTGGCCTTCCGCGCCTTCAGTGCGATCCATGCGAGACCGAAGGTAATCACTCCGAAGCCGACGCCCGCGCCGGCAGCCACGCCAAAGTGGACGCGCATCTCCGGCGAGGGGCCATTGACCAGCGTGGCCAGACCGAAGACCAAACAGATGACGCCTACAGTCCCGAGCACTCCGTGGCTGGCGAACTTTGCCTCCAGCACCATGAGCGCCAGCGCGGCGAAGAGCAGCAGGATCGCGGTGTGCTGCACGGGCAGCAGGTTCAGCCCGAAGATGGATAGCAGCACCATCAGGGTGCCCAGCGCGCCGGGGACGATGGTTCCCGGCACATTGAATTCAAGGTAGATGAGCAGGCCGCCGCAGAGCAGAAGAAGCACGTCGAGGTCTGGGCTGGTGAGTCGCGTCAGCAGGCGCTCGCGCGTGGAGGGCGGCAGGGGATCGATGGTGGCGTGGGTAAAGTTCAGCGTGGTGCTGTCGCCGTGGAAGCGCTTGATGGTGCGGCCGTTGAGTTGCGCGAGCAGTGCGTTGTCGTCCGCCGCGACTGCGTCAATCAGATTCAGCTTGAGCGACTCGGCCTCGCTGAACGACTTGGAGTTGCGTACGGCGTCTTCGGCGTCCTTGGCATCGCGCCTCCGCACGGTGACATACGAGCGCAGGAAGGCTGCCGCGTCGTTCTCGATCTTCTCCTTCAGAACCGGGTCCATGGTGGTGCCTTCGAGAATTGGGTGGGCCGCTCCGGCCTCGGTCCCCGGCGCCATCGCGGCTACGTCGGCCGCCTCCAGCAGAAAGAACCCCGCCGAACCGGCGCGGCTGCCCGATGGCTCGATGAAGATGATGACGGGCACCTGCGATGCTTCGATGTCGGCCACCATCTCGCGCGTGGAATCGAGCAAGCCTCCGGGCGTGCCCATGGAGATGAGAACAGCCGCCGCATGACGGCTGGCGGCGTCGTCCAGGCCGCGCTTGAGGTACTCGGCGGTGATGGGCTGGATGGTGTCGTGGATGGTGAGCTTGACCACCAGCGGCGACGGCGTTGAGGATTGGGCCGACGCGTTGACCGTCAGCGGCGCAGCCAGAGCGGTGAGAGTTATGAACGAGCATACGAAGCGGCAAATTATGGGCAAGCGGAAAGGATCGGTTCTACGCAAGGAAGAGTACCTCAGGGGCTAAAGCCCGATCGCAAGCAGGCGATATATGGCACGGCTAAAGCCGTGCCCTTAAGCAAAGAGGAACCCACGGAAGAAAAGCGTGGATAATTGCCTCGCATTAACCATACGGCAAGCGGCAGACCTCTCGCCCATCTTCTTTTCGGCGCACGGCACTATGGAAGGTTTTGTCCATGAGCCACGAGGGTGGACTTAATAGCCAGGGCGTCCGGGTTATTGGGCTCCAGGCGCAGTGCATTCACCACGTTGCTGGCGGACTCGGGAAGCTGGTTGGCTTGCAATTCCAGCCGTGCCAGCACCAGGAAGGCCGCAACATTGGGCGCAAGCTGCAGCGAACTCTGCGCTTCGGAGCGCGCGTCGTCTACCAATCCGCTGCGTTCGCGTACCTGAGCGATTCCAGCATGTGCAGCGGCATTGCTCGGATCCGCTGTGAGAGCTGTGTGGAAATCCTGTTCCGCCTCTGGAAGCAGACCTTTTTCGAGGTAATCAGAACCCAGCTGCGTGTACTGGACGGCCTGCTGTGCCGGGGGTAGTGTGGCCATCTGTATGGCACGCATCTGGTCCAGTTGGAACTCCGCCTGACGGAAGGAGGCCTCCGACCAAGTGCGGCGGATGCGTGTGGTGGGGTCAAATCCACCAGCACTCATGATCGACTTCAGGTTTGCGGTTGAGCCGTGTGTTGCTTGCAGGCGGGTGAGCAGTTCCGTGGCCTCGGGGTCGTCCGAGTGCAGCGTCAGCGCAGTCTGCACCTCGCGAGTTGCCCCGTCGATGTCGTTGCGGCGCAGCAATGCAACAGCCAGATTGAAGTGGTAGTCTGCGTCGTTGGGATCGGCTGCGATTACCTCCACGAAGAGTGCCGCGGCATCCTTCCCCTGGCGGCTATTGGCCACACCTTCATTGTTGACCACCTCGGGCAGAGGCAGGCTGCCAGCCACAAAGGCAAATGCGGTGGCAGCCTCGGCGTACTTGGCTATGTTGAAGCGTGCAAGACCGCGATAGAAGTTGGCCTCCTGCGCCATGCGGTCGGTAGGTGGAACTTTGGCCAGAGTGACGGCGGCGGCCGCGTACTGGCTTGCCGCGTACTGTTCCTTGCCCAGCGCAAGCAGCGCGGCACTGTAGTTGGGCGTTTCAGTAACGGCAGCCTGCAGCCGCTTGAGTCGTTCCTCCTGGGTAAGCGCGGCGGTTCCGCGAATAAAGTTCTCGAACGAGCTGAGGCGTACTCCTCCAGCGGCTGCCAGAAAGGTCTGTTCCGCCACCGCGAAGTGCGGGTCCATGCGCTTAGCCACCTTCCAGGCAATAGCGTTTTCCACGTCGAAGAGCCGCGACAACTCGCTGGAATCGTTCAACGGTTCGGACATGCTGAGCTGGTTCACCTCCAACACCTGTGCCTGCACCTCGATGTGGCTGTCGGGACTACCTGGGTTGATGACGTTATAGCTGCCCAAAATGACGAAGTCCGCGTCCAGTGTCTGTGCTATGCGCAGGGTGGTGGCGCGGCTGGGGCGAAAGTCACCCGGCAGGCCCAGGTGCTCCAACGCATACTGCCGGTCGGCCGGACTGATGGTTAGAAAGCCTGCCGAGGTAAACCGCTGGTCCAGCGTATAGGGGAATGAGTCGCCAATCCAACCGAGATTCGACTGCCCAGAGCGGTTGACGAAGGGTAGCACCAGCACCAACCGCCCGCCTGGTTGGCGTATGTCAGCCGGCGAGTTTGCGTCGTCACTTACCTGCGCCGGGTTCTGGCTAGTAGCAGGCATCTGGGCTTGGGTAGTTGGAGATGCAGCCCACACAGAAAGCAAGAGTACGAGAGGAATGAGCCGAAGGATGTGGTTGGGCTTAGTAATCACAATGATTTGACGATTATAGAGGGCGCGCGGGTTGATCTGCCGGGTACTTGCCTGTGCGCGGAATTTACAACGTGATCATGGTCACAGCCACACGGCTCTGCGAATGAAATAGTCAAACTTACGACCTTATGGTGCCTGGGTCGGCTTGAAGGCCATTCGAGCCTGAGTCATGGAGACTATTATGCCGCAAATCTCATCCTCCTTTGTCGCCGATCCCGAGTTATTTCAAGAGCTTAAGAATAGAGCGAAGAACATCTCTATCGGCCCGAACCGGGTTCTGTTTCGCCAGGGGGATGCGCCTATTGGCGTATATCTACTCAGAAAAGGTACGGCCAGGTTGTCCAGCCGCTCCAACGGTGAGGACATCTTCAATATCAAGGTGGGCGCAGGGTCGTTGCTGGGGTTACCCGCAGTGATTGGGATGAAGCCGTACTCGTTGACGGCTGAGGTGCTGGAGGGAGCGGAACTGAGCATGATGTCCTGCGAAGACTTCGTCACCTTGATCCAGATGGAACCTTTGATGCCCTTCCGCTTATTGCAGGTACTGGCGGCAGAGGTTCGATTCGCCCGCGAGACGCTTGCGCACCTGTAAGCGCGGGGGCTCACACGCGATCTCTCCCTCACCTCAGTTTTCGCCTGGATACACACAGACGCGCAGGCACAAAGTTCTGTATAAGGATGTCATCGTTTCCCAGGCCCGCGGCAGCGCACATCCTTCGCCAGTCTTCCGGCACGAAGGCCCGCGCGATGGATACGGGCCCGTCGTGTTGCACAAAGGGATGGAGTCTCGCCACTTTAGCGAACACTCGAAAGAAATGGTAGGGAATCGGCGCGCGGGTAAGATCGTTGATCAACCATCCGAGCATGGCATGCTGCTCCATCCATTGCAGGAATCGCACAACATCGTCTTCGGCAAGATGATGCGTGAAGAGCGAGCTGACCACAAGGTGTACCGGGCGCTGTAGCGCGTACGCAAAGACATCTGCGCTGACCCACTGGATTTTAGATGTGGCAGGACTGGCCTCCGCTGCAATCGCCGTAGCGTCGGGATTCAGATCAAGGCCAGTCAGTTCCACGGCAATGCCGCGAGCCTTCGCCCATTGCTCGATCCTGCGGAGCCCGTCTCCATAACCGCAGGCAACATCAAGTATGTGCAGCGGTCCCTCCAGCGACGGCTGTGCATCGGTATATGAATCCAGCCAACGCAGCAAGGGCCGATAGGCCATCGTCCAGTGGTTTACCCTTGCCAGATCACGCAGACAGGCGCGCAATTCGTCGCGACTGCATGGCTCGTCCATTAGCTCGCCGAGCTTCGAGCGGTAGCGGAATTCCGGGGCGCTATGCGGCATGGAAGAGCATGGTCTCCGCCGTCAGTCCGGGCCCAAACGACATGGCGCAGCCTGCTTGCCCCGACTGTGCCCGCTGCATAATCTGCTGCAATACAAACATCACGGTCGCAGAGGACATGTTGCCATATCGCGCCAGAATATCGCGTGAGCAAGCAAGTGCATCGGAGTGCAACCCGAGGCCCTTTTCTACAGCGTCCAGAATCGAGCGGCCTCCCGGATGCACCGCCCATAATTCGATGGACAATGGGTCTCGTCCTTGCGCTATTTCAGTTCCCGATTCCTGCAGGGCGCGGCCGATCTTTCCCGGGACTTCTCCGGAAAGATGCATATCGAATCCAAGTCCGCCGATCCGCCACGTAATCAGGTCGTTTGTCTGGGGGATAGTCACAGCGAGAAAGCTGTCCATGGCCAAGCCGTTCTGCTGTGCGCTTACCAGGGAGGCAGCGCAGCTATCCGCAAAGACCAGGAACGACAGCACCTGCTCCAGCTCATGAGTCTCCTGAAAGTGGAGTGTGCAGAGCTCAAGATTCAAGATCAGCACGGTGGCATCGGGCTCAGAACGGACAATGTGGCGTGCCGATTTCAGTGCGTTAATGGCTGCATAACATCCCATGAAGCCGATCATCGTTCGTTCGACCGAAGGTGAGAGCCCGAGATGGTGGACGACCTCAAAATCCAGGCCCGGCGCGTAGAGTCCCGTGCAGGACGTTACGATCACATGCGTGATGCTTCGCCGCTGCTCTTGCGTCAGTAGGAGCCTGTCCAATGCAATGTGTGCCAACTGCGGGGCCCAGCGTTCAAACAAACCCATGCGGCGCGCTGTTGCGGGAAAGTTGCCCGGCACATAGATATTATCCGCATCGCCCCACAAACTGCCTTCGACGGGAATGGGATTCACGAAGGAGTATCGGTGCTCGATTGCCGACAACCGTGCCATGCGACGAAATAAATTGCGTTTGGCACCTTCATCCAGCAAGTTTGCCGCAAAATCTATGAACGCCTTGTGAACATCGTGTTGAGGGACTGCTGTGGCGATGCGGTTGATGTGTGCAGTCGTCATTCTGTCCCTTCGTATCAATGCGTCATTTCATAAAGATTGTGTCCCAAAAGTATGCGGTACGATATGCCGTTCACGTCACCGCTGATCTGTTAGAAGCAACATAACTCAATTGGTCGCCCAAATTGATTCAACCTTTTACAGTTAGAGTGCCGAAGTGCGCTTACATGTGTTCATGATTAGAGTACAGGGTGAGAGCCTGTTAAATTTGGCAGAGGTTGATTTGAACAAACCTCCCGATATGAAGCACTGTTCACTTGGGAGGTTTGTTGATCGACAAGACAGCATCTCTAGTATGCGGAAAGCGCAGGATGGCAACCCACTCGCCACGGATTGATTCCTGCCACATTACTGTACCGTGCAGGAGCAGGGCGGCCTCTGCCGGCATTACGTCCTCGTGAAAATCGAAGTAACGCGTATCGGCAGAAACGTTGCCGCGTGCCAGGTTGATAGTGTCAGGCGGCGGAGCCCATTTAGTGGAAAAGAGCAGGGCAGTGTCGTATTGGTTTGCTCCAGTTGCTGCCTCCAACTGAGCAGTTGCGGCTATCTGCTCGTGTGAAAAGTTTGGAATGGCGTATGCCTTGATGGGGAATTTGGTGTAGCCAAGTTCGGGGCGTTCCAACTCGGAGACGGCGGGCCATGCGGTCAGCACCGTTGCCTGTGGCCACTGCTGCGCGATCAGCGACACCGCGCGCTGGTGTAGCACGATCATATCGCGGTAGGTCAGGTTGTCCTCAGGCGCGAAAGCGTAAGGCGGATTGATCCAGATGCCTACCGCAAATGCGATGCCGCTAAGCACGGCAATTTGCTCCCAGTGGCGCATATGACGCTGCCACAGGGCTACGCAGACGAGCAGGACGAGCGGATACATCGGCAGCAGGTAACGAGTCAGCAGCGCTCCGCCAAGCACCGCGAAGGCGATCCAGTTGGCCAGCAGAATTATGGCGATGGAGTTCAGTACAGGTCGCGCCAGACGCGCGCGCGATGCTATTGCAGGCAACAACAGTGCGGCCATCGCGCAGAACACAGGCACAAACATATTCATGTGCATCGTTAGGTGCAACAGGCGATGGTACAGACAGAGCAGGACACGATGCGCGTCCAGGTTGGCGGTGGCGTTGTAGCGCAGGTACTCCGGGTTGCCGAAGACAAAGCCAGTGCGATGAAAGTGGTACGCGTACCAACAGACAAGAGGCAGAATGGGTGCTAGCAGCGCGACGATCCATTCAGTGTGAGCGCGCAAGCTTTCGGCATCCCTGTATTCACGCAGCAGCAGAACCGCTTGCCATACTGCTAAGGCGGTGGGCGTGACGATTGCCGTCTCCTTCGACAGCGAGCCCAACGAGAAAAAAACGGCTGCGTAGATCTTGGTCCTTGAGAAGTTCCAGACTGTAGACACGTGATACGGGACTGTGTAGGAATCAAAGTAAAACGATATCCCCCAGAGAGTAAATGCGGCGGCGAAGATGTCTGCGTGAGCCAGCGTACTTTGCGCGTACCAGACTGGATACAGAGCAGTGAGTACGGTAGTTGCAAGTGCGGGCTTGGTACCTAAAAGGTTGCGCGCCATGCGAAATACAGCGAGAAGTCCCGCAGCCGAGATCAAGCAGATAAAGGTGCGAGTCCCGCTGGGAACAAACCCTGAAAGGTGCCACCAGCCTGCTAGCAGGATCGAAGGCAGCGGCGGGTGCGCGTTGGTAACCGTGGTGACAGGAATCAACGTGCCGGTGCGGAAGAAGTCCCATGCCGCCGGGATGTAGTAACCGCCCTCGTCCCAGAAGTAGGGAAGTCGAAGCAGCGTCAAATGCGACAGATAGACGGCTGTAAAGAAAAGTGGATACAGCATCCACAGAGGCACTATTGCTCTCGTACTAAACGCAGCATCTCGAGACCGAAAGGGGGTTCGCACGGTCTAGTGGACTGGGCCGCCGGGCGGTCCAAACTGCGGTTCCAATGCAAGCTGGCCAAAAGTCTGCTCGTACTGTGCCAGGTTGTGGTCCAATACGTTCCTCAGTGCCTTGGCCTGTTGCGGACTCAGGTAGATGCCCTGGAAGTTCTCGATCTGGACCTCTTCCTGTGTGTCGCGGTGCATTGTGCCGAAGACCAGATAAAAGTCCCATACGCTCATACGTACCTGTACGCTGTTGGCGTAGCTATTGCGGTAGTCGTTTGTATTCGTGATATTGACGGATTGCGGTTCCGCGGGCTGTTTGGGTTGGCTCATAGGGGGCTTCGATGCGTGTTACAGGTGAGTGTCAGGTTGTAAAGCATAGTTTGGTGCGAAAGGGGGGACTCGAACCCCCACGGATTGCTCCGCCAGATCCTAAGTCTGGTGCGTCTGCCAATTCCGCCACTCTCGCGTGGTGTTTAACAAATCAGTTTCATTGATTATTGCTGTCCGCAAGGACTACTGAATTGTACCGTGTCCAGTATGCCGTGCGTTCATTTGTGCGGTGCCAACAATTAGTCATCCATCAAAACAATGTCTCCGACCCGCACTTCGCCTGGAGTAAGAACCGTTGCATAGACTCCGGCACTCTGATTATGCTGCTGGGCAACTGTGCGAAGAACTGCGGGGCTTGACTTTGCATTCGCTGGATCCAATGTGATCATCATGCAACGGTTGTCGACCTGTGTAATCGCGATTCGTGCAGTATCTCCCACGCGAAGAATCCGGCCAACCCAGTTCAACTCTTCGAAGGCATCGCCACTTTCCAGATCGAGCAGCAGGTTGGGACGAAAGCGTATGGGATCTTCTTCTGTTTCACTTTCCTTCGCAATCTGCAATACCGTCTGACAACTAATCAGCGATATGGGCGCCACATCGAACGAACCACGGTAGTCCTGTAGCAGAAAGAGATCTTTCCCCGAGCGCGACTCAAGGACTTGTCGGAGTTCATCGCTCTGAATTGGGACTGTCTCTCCATCTGGAGTAGTAACCAACACGTCATATTCCTTCGGGCCCGTTTCCTCCACACGAGTGCTGTAGCAAAGAAGTTCCGGCAGCTCGCGGGCAGTGAACCAGGGAAATGAGTTGCGCGAGTTCTTCTGGACAAACGCAAAGTGCCTATCCGCCGGTACACCCTGTAGCGTCAGTGTCGTTGCCGGCAAGGACTCGCCGCGCATGGACTTCACCGGATATCGCCAAAGCTGACGAATCACACCCGCTGACTGCATCCGGAACCTCCGATGTAGCACTCAAGTTCATGGTAAATAGATGCAGCTTCTTCGCTTAACTCCGTACTCGATACTTCCGCTTCATAAATGCCTTCTATCCATCAAAACAAGGGCTTCCTACACTGTCTCAGATTTTTTATGGGGGGGACTCCAGTATAGATAATGGAACGACTATCACGCGGCCATCTAACCGCGGACCGATATCCCCGCGAACGTGAGCACAACGCGGCTGCGTACAGGAACACCGAAGGCGCTGGCCGGCTGAAATACGCTGCCAAGCAGTTGATTCGCAACCTGTGTGCGAACAGCCTGGTCCTGCGGCCCGGCCACGATTATGTAGTCGTACACACGTCCATGCGTGTCGACCGATGCCTCAACAATCACGACAGTGTCGTTCTCCGTGACGATAGCCACGGGAGAGGCGGTGGAATACAGGAAGTGAGGCGCGGTCAGGGCTCCCAACGGCTCATCGTTGGCCAGCACTTCTTGCGGCGCGGCCACCGCGCTCAGCAGAGCAATACTGCCCAGCAGAACTACCGAGCCCACCAGGCCGCCGGTAACCTGCAGCAGCATCGGCCGAACGGCGTTGTCCCATGCCAGCGATAGCCTGTCCAGCAGCCGGGAGTTTTGCCGAGCGTGTTCGTGCGATATGGCCAGCCGCAGGCGAAGAGCAAGATCGGCAGGGGCCTTGGCCGGCCCGAGCGTGCAGAGTGCTTCCTGCGTGCTGCGCATCGCGGCAAGCTCACGCGCGCAAGCCTCGCAGCTTTCGATGTGTTGGGCGATCTCCTGCATCCGCAGACCGCTCACAGCGCCATCCAGGTACTCCGAGAAGAAAGCTCGGATTGATTTACAGGAAAGAGGCTTCATTGCGATACCCCCAGTCCGGAGTGCATAGAACGAACGGGAAGGGAACTGTTCTGGCCGTGCGTACGGCTTCTCTCTGGCGCAGGCATAACCTCGCAAGAAGGAGCCAGCAGAACACGCAAGGCAGCACGGCCACGCATCAATCGCGACTTCACGGTGCCCAGGTTCACCTGCAGCAGGTCGGCAATCTCGTCGTAGGTAAGGCCTTCGATCTCGCGCAATACCACAACCGCGCGGAAACACTTCGGCAACTGGTGCAGGGCAGATTCCACACGTCTGCGTACCTCATGTTGTGCGGCCTGGTCGAAGGGAGATGCTCCGCCAGCTGTCAGCGTAGAGAGGATGGTGGGATTGTCGCCTGCGCCATCCGGAGAATAAGAGCAACAGGGTGTGTCGAGGCCAATCTCCTGGTACTTGTGTCGCGACCACCAGCGACGCTGATTGGAGGCCTCGCGCAGGGCGATGCGGTAGAGCCAAGTGCGCAGACTGGCTTCGCCATGAAAGCCGCGAATGCTGCGGAAGACCTTCAGGAAAACCTCCTGAGTGATGTCGGCGGCGTCAGCGGGGTCCCTCAGACTGTGCGCAATCAGCGAGTAGAACAGCACCTCGTCGTTGTCCTGCAATCCACGCATCACGGCGTACTTGCCAAAGTACGTCGTCTCTCGGTCCAGCGCCTTCATGCGGCGGGTGCGCTGCTCTTCGAGCGTGCCGATCACCGGAGGCAGGAATCCGTGCAGGCCGAAGACCGTGCGCTCCTCCTCGGTAAACGCTGTGCCCTTGTTGAGCCGCGCGTTGAGCAGAAGGTCCAGCCCGGCCAGATGGGTATGAACGATGATCTTGCGCTTGGATGATTTATGAGATACAGAGGTATGCGACAAAGGGTCCTCGCGACCGGGTATGATATCGGGAAATTACCCCGGGCAGTCATATCCTAGTCCGTCGGCGCAACGCTGGGATGCGGCCTGTATCACAGGTATATGGTCCAAACCTGAGCCTTCGCCCTGCGCCACGGCGAGGACCTCTCCCTCTATGCCCGCTACCCCGAGCCTGAGG
>Ga0118677_10014792_pt1 | contig 10941 bp, 7 predicted proteins | sample AliMusrvi5mmetaG_FD_86154 | JGI IMG/M metagenome (GOLD analysis project Ga0118677, IMG submission 86154)
ATCTGGATCTCAGCCTTGTGAATAAACAAGCATTGTATTCCTTTCTTTCAGAATTTATTTCAGAAAACAAGAAAAACAAGTTTGAAGAGATCATACTTCAACGTACACGTTACCTTACTGTTGTGCTGGAAGATATCTTTCAACCACACAATGCCAGCGCCGTTCTTCGTTCCTGCGATTGCTTCGGAATTCAGGATATTCATATCATCGAGAATAATAATAAATACGAGATCAATCCTGATGTTGCCCTGGGTTCTTCAAAATGGCTTAGTCTTTTCAGGTATAATCAAACAAATGACAACACCTTATCCTGCATTCAGCATTTAAAGAGTTCAGGATATTCCATTGTTGCCACAACTCCACATAAGGATGATTTCACACCTGAACAACTTCCGCTTGATAAAAAGATAGCCCTTGTTTTTGGAACAGAAAAGGAGGGTCTGACAAAAAACGCAATAGGGATGGCCGACAGTTTTGTAAAAATTCCGATGTATGGGTTTACAGAAAGCCTGAATATTTCAGTTTCCGCAGCTCTTTTCCTGCACTCCCTGACTGAACGGCTTCGGAGGAGCGGAATTCAGTGGCAGTTATCTGAAGAAGAGAATCTTGACATACGGATTGCCTGGACAAAAAACGTACTTAAAAAATCATCCCTGATCGAAAAAAACTTTCTTGATAAAATAAAATTGTAACTTAGACCGCAAATACGTTTTTCATTTCTTTCATGAATGTTGAAAACCAAAAAAATTTCGCATATGGGAAAAGGAGACAAAAAATCAAAAAGAGGGAAAATTGTTATCGGCTCCTATGGTGTCAGACGATCCCGCAAAAAGAAATCGGAAAGAATTGTCAAGCCCAAAATTCAGACTCCCCCGCCGAAGAAAGTGAAAGAGGAAAAAGTGAAAGTTCTGGAAGCATTGGCAGAAACACCTTTGAAGGAAGTTCCGGAAGAGACCACGGGAAAGAAGACAACAAAAAAAGTTGTTAAAAAAACCGAGGAAACACCGGAGGGAACTGAAACAAAGCCCAAGACTCCGAAAACAAAAAAGAAAGCAGCAGAGCCGGAATCCGGCGAAGTTGAACCTGCAGTTGAATCCTGAACCGTAACGGTATCTTGAAACCTTAACGAAAGATCGTGATCGTCTGGCATCTCAGAATATGCCGGACGATTTTTTTTATGGAAAACATCCTGAAACACTATTTCCCGCAATTGACAACTGAGCAGGAGGACCGCTTTCTCCGGCTGAAGGACCTATATATAGAGTGGAACAGTAAGATCAATGTGATATCCCGGCAGGATATTGCCAACCTGGAGATTCACCACTTCCTGTTCTCTCTCAGCATTGCAGCCCGGTTCCCGTTCAAACCGGGAACACGCATCATGGACGCTGGTACAGGAGGAGGCCTCCCCGGCATTCCCCTGGCCATCTTTTTTCCGGAAGTCAGGTTTACCCTGGTTGATTCCATAGCAAAGAAGATCCGGGTGGTTGAAGAGATATCAAAAGCGCTGGACCTTAAAAATGTCACCCCTCACTGGGGCCGCTGTGAAGATGTAGCCGGTCAGTTCGATTTTGTGACCGGAAGAGCCGTGACCGCACTCCCTGATTTCCTGAAACTTATCCGTAAAAAAATCTTAGTCCGGTCCCTGAATGATTTTCCCAATGGGGTCCTTTACCTGAAAGGTGGTGATCTGGAACAGGAATTGGAAACACTGCGCGCAAAATACACCGTTTATGAACTCTCCGCAATTTTTCATGAATCCTTCTTCGAAAGCAAAAAGCTGGTTCATATTTTTGAGTTCTGACAGCAAACATCGATTTTAGAAATATATTTAACACTCAAATCCGCCCGTTCATAAATATTCTTTGCCCGTCTCGCGGATTTTTCATTAATTAGCTGAAAATTTACCACGTTTAAAAACTATTAAAAACAGAGTTAATTATGGCCGAACAGAAGAAGTTTGTTCCTTTCGTGTCCGCCGAGACGAACATGAAAGAATTTACCGTCCGCGCCCTCATCATCGGCTTGTTTTTCGCCGTTATTTTGGGAGCCGCAAATGCTTATCTCGGGCTGAAGGCGGGGATGACGATCGCAGCCACTTACCCGGCTGCCGTTCTTGGGATGGCGATCCTTAAGTTGCTTAAGGGAACCATTCTTGAAGAAAACTTTACACGTACCGTTGGATCAATCGGGGAATCAGTTGCAGCAGGAGCCATTTTCACCTTGCCTGCTTTTTTTGTTTCCGGCATCTGGAGCGAATTCTTCACGATGGGTCATTACATTACCTCTTCCCTCATCCTGATCGCCGGGGGTATCCTTGGGATCATGTTTGTTGCGCTTCTTCGCCGTGTCATGGTGGAAGATGCTGAACTCCCTTTCCCTGAATCAGTTGCTGCCAGTGAAATCCACAAAGCAGGCCAGGGCGGCTCAGGCGGATCAAAATTCCTCTTCTGGGCAATGGGCCTTGGCGGACTCATCAAGATCCTGGGCGAACTCAGGCTTTTCCAGTACCTCTGGGAAAAATTCGTGGTTTTCGGAAAACAGACCATTACCGGTACTGTATTCCAGGGACAGGGCGGGATGCTGCTCAGTTCTCCCGGTGTAAGCCCCGCCTATATGGGCGTTGGTTATATCATCGGACCGAAACTTGGTGCGCTGAACTTCTCCGGCGGCCTCCTGGCCTGGGGACTGATGGCTCCCATGATCATGTACTTTCTGATTCCGAGCGTCAACCTTAATGACTGGGCTGCCTTCCTGATGAGCAAGGATGCCACCATGACACTGGATGTTGCAATGGCAAAGGTTTCCGATCCAAGTTACCAGATCTTCCAGATCTGGAAATTCATCATCCGCCCGATCGCCATCGGCGGTATGCTTGTCAGCGCTGCTTTTACATTATTTAAAATGAGAAAAAGCCTTACAACGGGTATTGCCCGCTCTGTAAAAGACGTTAAAAAAGCTGCTACCGGGATCGACACGCATGTACCCCGTAATGAAAAAGACATCAGTTTTGGTTGGATCATGGCCGGGATCGGCGCTGTTGCCGTTCTGACCTTCTGTATCACCTACTTTATCTTCCAGACAAACATCCTTATCGCCGTTGTAGCTTCAACCGTGATGATCATCCTGGCGTTCTTCTTTGCTTCGGTTTCCGGTTACCTCGTCGGTATCATGGGTTCAAGTAACAATCCGATCAGTGGTCTTACACTGACGGCCCTGGTAGTTACCGCCCTCATCCTCGTTGCACTCGGTGTACAGGGTGATGCCGGTGTTGCTACCGTTCTCGGCGTTGCCGCCATCGTCTGCGTTTCAGCAGCTGTTGCCGGTGAAATGCTCCAGGACCTTAAAGCCGGTCATATCCTTGGTGGTACTCCCTGGAGAATGCAGGTTGGTGACATCATGGGCGTTATCCTTGCAGGTGCTGTAATGTTTGTTGTTCTTGCCTTCCTGAATGACGGAGATATTGCTTCCGGAAAAAACCTGGGTTATCAGGGCGGATTCGGCAGCAAAAACCTCTCTGCACCACAGGCCAGCCTTATGGCCATCCTCTCCCGCGGTATCGTACAGGGACAGATGGCATGGCCGCTTATCATCGCCGGTATGCTTATGGGAACTGCATTCATCCTTATGCAGGTGAGAAGCCCGATGCTTGTCAGCGTTGGTATGTACCTGCCCATCGAAACCACCTTCGCTATTTTTGTCGGTGGTCTGATCAAGGGTGGTGTTGATTATTTCACAGAAAAGAGAAAATACAACGAGGCACAAAAGGTCCGGGTTGAAAATACCGGGGTTCTTCTGGCTTCCGGACTGATAGCAGGGGAAGCCCTTATGGGACTGGCAATCGCGATTTTCGCGGTATTCAACATCTTCCTCTATAATTATTTCAGTTTCTTCCAGACACCTACCTTCTATATCAGCTTTGTTATCCTGGCCATTATCGCTTATGTGCTGATCCAGATCCCACTGAAAAATGCAGGCAAACCGGACGATCCCGCGCCACCCGCATCAGGAATGTAGGATGCCGGATATTGAGATATTGAGATATTGAGATATCGTATTGATTTATAGCGAAGACGCCGGGGACCAACCTGGTGTCTTTGCTTTTTTAAGGAATAAGAAGAACTACAGAAGATGAATTTTTTTCAGCGAAGAAAAATCCTTAAACAGGTTAATTTCCTTGACCTTACCCCGGTCAGGATGATGGAATATGATGTCCTGGAAAACGGCAGGATCGACATCCTGCTGCCACGCTTTAAGAAAACAATAACACGCAACCTGTTCCAGCCCCGGAGCAAGGGGCCGCTCATCCGTATCCATCTTGACGTTGCCGGAACAGCAATCTGGCAGATCATCGACGGACAGCAAACAGTGCAGCAGCTCTGCGACAGGATGCGTTCTGAAAAACCTGAATTGATGAATCCGCCGGAAGAAACGGAAAAAAGGGTCACGGATTTTCTGTCATTGCTTTACAGGGAACGCTATATAACATTTCGGGAGATCACGGATGTGCATCGTAACACGTAACACGTAACGTTTTTTTGTAATATTTCCCGAATTAATTTCTAATTTTGACCTCACGACAATTAAGTATTAACAATTTATAACCTCAGGGAGGAAAAATCATGAGTAAAGACATTCTGAATCTGGAACCGAAATCATTATGGAAAAATTTCCACAGCCTTACGGAAATCCCAAGGCCGTCGAAGTTTGAAGACAAAATACAGGAATTTATTGTTGCCTGGGGCAAGAGCCTCGGCCTTGAGACCATCAAGGATGAAGTTGGCAATGTCATCATCCGCAAGCCTGCAACTCCGGGTATGGAGAACAGGAAAGGCGTTGTACTTCAGGGACACCTTGACATGGTGCCCCAGAAAAACAGTGACACACCCCATGATTTTGTAAAAGACCCTATCGATGCATGGGTTGATGGCGAATGGGTAAAGGCTAAAGGCACAACCCTTGGCGCTGATAATGGCATGGGTGTTGCAGCCGCCATGGCAGTGCTTGAGTCAAAAGACCTGCAGCACGGTCCTGTTGAAGCTTTGTTTACATGCGACGAAGAGACCGGTATGACAGGGGCATTCGGTTTAAAACCAGGCATTCTTAAAGGTGATATCCTGATGAACCTCGATTCAGAAGATGAAGGTGAACTTTACATTGGCTGCGCAGGCGGTACCAATGGAAATTTCCTGTTTACCTATTCAGAAGTTCCGGTTCCTGCAGGTACCATTGCATATAAACTCAGCGTTACAGGGTTAAAAGGAGGACACAGTGGTGTCGACATCCATCTCGGACGCGGAAATTCGAACAAGATCCTCAACCGTTTCATGTGGCATGCCGCAAAAAAATGGGGCCTGCGCCTTGCATCCATTGACGGAGGAAGTCTCCGCAATGCAATCCCGAGGGAATCATTTGCAGTTGTTACAATTCCTGCCGGCATGAAAGCTGATTTCGAAACCTGTCTTGCAAAATTCCAGGATAAGGTCCGTAAAGAACTTTCCGCTGTTGAGCCTGACCTGAAGATGGAAGCTGTTTCAACATCCCTTCCTGCATCCCTGATCGACGAAAAAACACAGAACAACCTCTTTGCTGCCATCTACGGTTGCCCGAACGGGGTAATGCGCATGAGCAATGAGATGCCCGGCCTCGTTGAAACCTCCACCAACCTGGCTATCATAAAATCTGAAAAGGGCGAAATTAAAGTAATGTGCCTCCTTCGCAGTTCGGTAGATTCTGCCAAACATGATCTGGAACAGATGATGGAAAGCATTTTCGTTCTTGCCGGAGCTGCCTGTAATTTCGATGGTCAGTATCCGGGATGGAAACCAAACCCGGCTTCACCTATCCTTAAAGCCATGCAGGATATCTACCAGAAAAAATACGGTAACATCCCGGAAATAAAGGCGATCCATGCCGGACTTGAATGCGGACTCCTGGGTGGTGTTTACCCGAACTGGGACATGATCTCCTTCGGACCCACTATCAGGTACCCACACTCCCCGGATGAAAAAGTAAATATCCAGACGGTTCAGAAATTCTGGGATTTCCTTGTAGAGACCCTGAAAAACGTACCTTTAAAGTAAAATTGTGGTTGACACCAATCTTGATCCACAAAAGCCCCGTTTTCAATCCCCTTCTCCATTCAGGGAGAAGGGTGATTGAACGGGTTTGTAAAAAGATTCCCATTTATTTTGCCAATTAAAAATTAATTCCTACTTTTGCGCTCCAAATTTGAAGTAAAATGACAAAGAGAACATTTCAGCCAAGCAACAGGAAAAGAAAGAATAAACACGGCTTTCGTGAAAGAATGGCCACTGCTAATGGTCGCAAGGTTCTGGCCTCAAGAAGGGCCAAAGGAAGAAAAAAGCTGACTGTTTCTGACGAAAGAATTGGTGAGAAATAATTTTTCTTTTTTGATCACACAAGATATTCTTAATTTTCTCATTTAAAAAAGAAGGTAATTCCGGTTATCTTCTTTTTTATTTTCAGATACTTCATTCTGTTCTTATGAAAAAGATATCCTTCAAATCCATGGCCCCTTACCTGGCGGCTGTTCTTGCATTTATAATCATCTCGGTTATTTACTTCAGTCCCCTGCTGGAAGGCAAACGCATCCTGCAAAGTGATATCGTTAACCACCAGGGAATGTCGAAAGAAATCTCTGACTTCAGGAAAGATACCGGCAAAGAGGCGCTATGGACCAATTCCATGTTCGGGGGTATGCCTGCCTACCAGATCTCCGTGCTGTACAAATCAAACCTGGTTGGATACCTCGATACGGTTTTTACCCTTGGTCTTCCCCACCCGGCCAATCTCGTATTCCTCTATTTCCTGGGCTTTTTCTTCTTTCTCCTGGTCATGAAGGTCGATCCCTGGCTATCTATGGCCGGAGCAATCGGTTTTGCCTTCTCATCCTTCTTCTTTATCATCATCGGGGCCGGTCATAACTCCCAGGCACATGCCATCGGCTACATTGCACCGGTGCTTGCCGGGATCATACTTACTTTCCGAAAAAAATACATCCTTGGCGGTATCACCACAGCCATCTTTCTGTCGCTTGAGTTATATGCCAACCATCCCCAGATCACCTATTATATGATGCTGCTGGCTGTTATCCTCGGAGCCGCCGAACTTGTTTCCGCCATTCGTGACAAATATCTGCCCTCATTCATGAAAGCGTTGGTCGTCCTGCTCATTGCCGGTACTTTTGGTATAGCAACGAACATCACCAGTTTATGGGCTACCTATGAATACGGAAAGTATACGATCCGGGGTAAATCAGAACTTACCACCGAAAAAGAGAACCGGACCTCCGGGCTCGATAAGAATTATGCCACGCAATGGAGCTACGGGGTGAGTGAGACCATGACCCTCATGATCCCGGGATTCTTCGGCGGTGGAGAATCTAAACTGGGCGAGAGTTCGAATGTTGCAAAAGCCTTACGCGCCAATAATGTTCCGGAAGAGAATGTTCAGCAGTTCCTGCAGCAGCCTATGCCAACCTACTGGGGTGCGCAGCCATTTACATCCGGCCCTGTATATATCGGAGCCATCATCTGCTTCCTCTTCCTGCTTGGGCTGATGATCGTGAAAGGCCCCGTCAAGTGGGGTCTGCTTGCGGCCACCCTGCTTTCCGTCATGCTTGCCTGGGGGCACAATTTCATGGCCTTTACAGATTTTTTCCTCACCTATTTCCCCGGTTACAATAAATTCCGCGCTGTCTCAATGACACTGGTGATCGCCGAGGTGGCGATGCCGATACTCGGGATCCTGGCAGTAAAAGAATTATTTGAAAGTAAAGAGGACCGAAAGGTCCTGTTCCGGAAACTGATCATTGCCGCAGGTGTCACAGCTGGCATTGCCCTCTTTTTCGCCCTGCTTCCCGACCTCTTCTTTAATTTCGTCGGCCGGGGTGATGGACGTTTGTCAAAGGAACTCCAGTTCCCCGACTGGCGGATGCCGGCCCTCCGCGATGACCGGAAGAGCATGCTTCGCATGGACTCCCTGAGGACTGCCGTATTCATCCTCCTTGGCGCCGGAATACTCTGGGCCGGCTTGTTTAAAAAACTAAAACTCCAGTACGTTTACCTGATCCTGGCTGTTCTTATACTGGCCGATATGTACCCGGTAGCAAAGCGCTACATGAATAACGACAGTTTTACTTCGAAATCAAGGGTGGATAATCCGATTCAGGCATCACCTGCCGACGAGCAGATCCTTCAGGATAAATCACTTGATTACCGGGTCTTTAATGTTACAGGTGGCGATCCATTTTCGGATTCCAGGACCTCCTATTTTCATAAATCTATCGGCGGGTACCACGGCGCTAAACTCCGCCGTTACCAGGAGGTTATCGACAACCAGATCTCCAAGAACAACATGGCCGTCCTTGATATGCTGAACACCAAATACCTGATCGTTCCCGATGAAAAGCGCAACCCGGTTGCACAGATGAACCCCGGTGCACTGGGCAATGCATGGTTTGTAAGCAGTGTCAAACTGGTTGACACTCCTGATGCAGAACTCAATGCCCTCACCAAATTCAATCCTAAAGACACAGCCATCGTTGATAAACGATTTGCTGATGCACTAAAAACCTTTACCCCCGGCCGTGACACCACCGGGTTCATCCGGATGACGCAGTACCAGCCCAACGACCTGATGTATGAATACCGTTCATCCATTCCGGCCTTCGCTGTCTTCTCCGAGATCTATTATCCCAAAGGATGGAACGCATATATTGACGGGAAAGCTGCCGACCACTTCCGCGCGAACTACATTCTTCGTGCTATGATATTACCGGCCGGCGAACACAAGGTCGAATTCAAATTCGAACCTACTGTTTACTTCCTCGGCGAAAAGATCTCCCTGGTGAGTTCGCTTATCCTGATCATCCTGGTGATCGTGCTGGTATTTTTTGAAGCAAGGAAGGCATTCCGCCCGGCTGCATGAAAAAAGCGCTGATCATTTCGTATTACTGGCCGCCCGCAGGCGGAGCCGGGGTACAGCGATGGTTGAAATTCGTTAAATACCTCCGGCTGTATGGCTGGGAACCGATTGTGTTCACACCCTCCAACCCGGAATCCCCCGAAACGGACGAAAGTCTGCTTAAGGATATTCCTGAAAACACGGAAGTGATAAAGATCCCGATATGGGAGCCCTACACCTTTTATAAAAGGCTTCAGGGCAAGAAAAAAGGCGAGCGTATACAGGCTGCCTTCCTCTCCGAAAAAAAACAGAATCCTTTCATTGAGAACCTTTCGGTGTGGATCAGGGGCAACATCTTCATCCCTGACGCCCGTAAATTCTGGATCAGGCCTTCTGTAAAATTTCTTGTAAACAGACTCCGGAAGGAACCTGTCGATGTGATCATCTCAACAGGCCCCCCGCATACCACCCATATGATTGCGTTGCAGGTCAGCAGAACCCTGGGCATCCCATGGATTGCGGATTTTCGCGACCCCTGGACACAGATCGACTTTTACCACGACCTGAAATTATCGGCTGCCGCTGATAAAAAACATCACCGTCTGGAAAGGTCAGTCCTTGAGCAGGCCGACGCCGTGACCGTGATCAGTCCATCAATGGCAACAGATTTCAGGGGGCTCTTTGACCGCAGTTATGAGGTGATCACAAATGGCTACGATGAGGAAGACACCGTATTTTCCGGAGTTATTGAAACGGATAGCAAATTCTCCATCGCCCATATCGGGACCCTCACCGGGTCAAGGAATCCTGTATCCCTCTGGAAGGCATTGTCCGGCCTGGTCAATGAGATGCCGGAACTGCAAAATGACCTTGAGATTAAACTCGTGGGCAAGGTGGATTATTCAGTAACGGAATCACTGGAAGCAGCAGGCCTTGGCAGATTTGTAAAACGTACGGAATACCTCCCTCACAGCGAGGTGGTGAAAGTTCAGCAACAGTCGCAGGTGTTGTTGCTTTTGATCAACAATACCCCGAATGCGAAAAGCATTCTTACAGGTAAGTTCTTCGAATACATGGCCTCCGGACGGCCGGTGTTATGCATCGGACCGTGTGACGGTGATGCAGCAGCCATTCTTAAGGAGACAGAAACCGGCCTGATTTCAGGGTTTGATGATCTGGAAGGCGCCCGGGCCAATATCCATCATTTTTACCACCTCTTTAAAGAAGGCCGTCTTGAGGTTTCAGGAAAAAATACCGCGAGGTTCTCCCGTAAGGAACTTACAGGGAAGATGGCTGCCATAATGGACTCAGTGATCCGTAAATAGGATCACTCAACCCTTTTACCCTCACCGGAGTATTTGACCACCGCTTTTTTCTTCCATCTCCCCGATAAATAGTACAGGTACGAAAGTGTAGCGCCGGAAGCCCAGCCGATAGGTATTGACCACCAGATCCCGTTCATGCCCAGCCAGTCGGGACGTGAAAGCAGGTAAGCCAGCGGGATCCGGATGACCCAGAGCGAGAAAAGTGTGATGAACATAGGTATCAGGGTGTCACCAGCGCCGCGCATAACACTGCCGATAATGAACATGGCGGCAAACAATGAATAAAATGAACCAACAATGATAAGGTACATCCTTCCGATCTCGATAACCTTGGGATCGTTTGTGAACATCCACATCAGCGGAGCCCCGAAAATAACTGCAACCAAAGACATAATTACAGAAACTACGGTCGTCATCAGCATGGTGGCACGGAAGCCTGCCCTGACACGTTCCGGTTTGTTTGCACCGAGGTTCTGTCCGACAAATGTAGAAAGCGCCACGGCAAAACTCATGGCCGGCATCGAAGCAAACCCGTCGATCCTGCCAGCCACACTATAGGCTGCGTTGGAATCCAGACCAAACTTATTCACGATCCCGTATAGCGCCAGCATGCCCAGGGCGACAAAAGTCTGTTGGGCCCCGGTGGGTAAACCGATCTTTATGCTTTTCCTGAAGATCTCCATGTCAA
>Ga0118677_10014793_pt1 | contig 10941 bp, 3 predicted proteins | sample AliMusrvi5mmetaG_FD_86154 | JGI IMG/M metagenome (GOLD analysis project Ga0118677, IMG submission 86154)
TGTTAGACGTTCCGAAATCGCGGGGTTTTTCATGGCTTTATCAACTGCCGCAGCAAGCTTATCCATGATTGCGTCCGGGGTGCCTTTTGGTGCATGTAAACCAGCCCAATGGGCGATACGCAGTTCGGGATAGCCTTGTTCTTTAGCCGTTGAGAGGTCCGGATAGGCTGAGATCCGGCTCGTCCAGGTATCTGCCAGTGCTTTCAGGCGACCGCTCTTAAGGTGGGGGATGGCAACAATACTTGCCTCTGAGGTGGCATCGACTTGTTTGCTCAGCACAGCCGTGACGGACTCAGAGCCACTCTTGTAGGGGATGATGTCAAGCTTGGCGCCGTAGTTTGTCTGCAAGACGCCTGCTACAAAATGGGGTGTGCTGCCCGTACCGGCGGTTGCCCAGTTAAAGCCGTTGCCTTTTTTAGAGGCTTCAATGAATTCCTTTAGTGTGTTGTAAGGCGAGGATGCATTGACTAAGATCACAGAAGGTGCCAAACCAATCATCACGACTGGCACCAGCGCCTCATCTTTATACGGCATGGTTTTTTTGATCATGCTGTTTGAAATGACACCGGCGGCGCTGATCAAAAACGTGTAACCATCCGGCGCACTGCGCGCGACCGAATCCGCCCCGATGGTTGTGCCACCCCCAGGCTTGTTCTCGACAATGATGGGTTGCCCGAGCTCTTTTGAAGCCCCTTCTGCCGCGGCACGGGCCAAGAGGTCATTTGCGCCACCGGCCGCGAAAGGGACAACGAACTTGATCGGTTTATTTGGCCAGGGTGTTTGAGCTGTGGCAGAAATTGACGCCAGGCCGATCAACAGACCGGCGGCCATCGTTGACACTTGTTTTACAAAATAAGAGTTCATATATGATTCAATTTGTCAGCATGACTGGGGGATCTTGCCGGTTGGCAGATCGGCAGTGTTTAGCTTAGGTTCTAAAAAGAATCATCATCATAAGTCTAAAAGGATATTCGTGAAAATTATTAACGCTACCGCCGCTCCACCACCTGGTGGTCATTACTCTCATGCTGTTGAGTCTAACGGCTTAGTCTTTGTGTCAGGTGTGTTGCCTGGTAAACCTGCTGAAGGCGAGGTTGACCATTTTGAGCGGCAAGTCCGCGCGACGCTAAAACATTGTTTAGCAATTTTTAAACATAAAGAGTTAACGATTTCAAATTCCTTTTCGAGACTTTTTCTCATCCGTTCATAACGAGGTCTCAAAGCCACTTGATATTCGTCGCCAGCTCGCTCAGAGCCTGGTTCAGCTTTCTCAAAGGCGCTGCTCATAAGCTCCGAAGTAGTCATTAGCAGTAGATGAGCTTTTACCTTAGGTCCATACCGAGCTTCATTTCTTGCATTAGGTGTATCGGCTAAAAAGTGGCGTTCTTGATCGGATAAGTTGGAAAGTTTTAACCTATCAGCTAAGATAGAAACTCTATGGAATAGTTCCTGTTGATTTATAGCGCCAATTTTGCTTTCGTGGGCAGCACATAAAAACTCTTCGATAATTACACGGAGAGTAAATCTTCCCTGATTGACATAGAAAGGAAACAAGGGAAGATTAGTAGGAATTGAAATACAGCTAACAAGATACCGGTAGCGATGAAGATTATGCTCGATCATGATCCACCTAAGCTGACTCTGAAGGTAATCATTGGAATTATTTAAAGCCGAATTCATCGCGGTTTTTAAAGCGTCCACAGGCGAAAGGACTAGATCTTCAGACGTTGCTTTTTTAGCATCAGCTGGTAGAGGATCTCTTGGACAGCCGTCTTCAGTTCTTTTTAATTTCGGAACCTCCTGTATGTTCGTAAAATAGGGACTCAGATTAATCCTTGAGGCAAGGGGATTCGGAGAAACGATCGAAAGCAGCTCTATAAAAGCATGGACGACACGATTACCGTAAGCTAGATTTTTGCTTACTTCGTCGGGTAAGATTTTGCTCGTTTTTTCAGTCTGATATAAAAGTGAGGAAGTATTTTTTAGTAAAGGGGGAATATAGTATCTTTTTTCTAGCTCCCGTATAGCAATGTCCATCCCTTCTGTTTCTTCTAGTACAGCCAGAACTTCACTAGAGGCGGGTAAACGTGCTTTTATCAAACGATTCGTTAAACTATGTCTTAGAGTTTTAAAAAGATATGAATTCCTTTCATCCCCGCTTCCAGCTCCTCCTTCAGGGGGCTTTTTTTCTTTTTCTAACACGATAGCTGTAAGTAGTTGTTCTAGGGCGTAAAAGGCTGCAAGGCCGATATCCATTTGTAGATGTCCTAAAGAATTGCCCTCGATAGGCCCACGCTTTTGCAGAATCATAAGATTGTATAGAGATTCGATGTATTGAAGGGCTGTGGTATAAGCCCGAGCAGCTTCGGGATTGGTGAAAGCTTCGAGCGGATAAATCTCAAGTAATTTCAAATAAAAATAAGGTCCACAAAGGTCTCTTTTTGGGAGGTCTTCGGTTGCTTCTGCAGGGAGAGGGGAGCTTTTTTCTGTTAACATATAGTCTGTAGTTGAAGAGGTCTCGGCAGCTGCAGTTAGTACTTTTGGAATGTGGAAAACAGGGATTAATCCTTCATCTCCACCCATATCGATCATGCCTTTTTCATATAGCTCACGTAGTTTGTCAAAATCGGGAGAATATTGTGCTTTTATCGTTTCCATAGTTTTTTTCAATTGATCGAACAGTATTCTAAAAGCATTTAGAGCGGTCTGTCTTTTTTCTGCAATTTCCAGATATTTTTCTATAACACACTTATTTATATCGTCTAATCTACTCAACTCGGGATCTGGATGGGTTTTCATGTAATCTTCAATTGACTCTCTAATGCCTTTTGTTAAAATGGAGTCGGCTTCTTTATCAGGGTCCTCTTTAAAGAGTACTGTGTAAGCCATTAATCGAGCTGTTATTACACTCTGTTCAAGAGCTAAAAGGATCTGTTGATGATAGATTGAAAATTGTGTTTGGGCGTGTAACAATTCTTCATAGTTTTCTTTTACTAACGAAAATTGAATGGACCTTTTCTTCTCTGGATTGCTTACTTCTTTATCAATTGCATCAAGTTTTCTCACTATCCTTTCTATAGTAGGGCAAAAAAATGAAAGTACATCAGAATATCGTTTAGGGATATCAAATAGATTGGTTTCGGCAGTAATTATGCTACGGGCGTATGATTCCATTTGAATAAGGGCATAGACTCTAGCCTCTCTCGGTAGAAAGGCTAAATATCGGGCGTCTCTAATCCTTGCTATAAGAGTCTTCTTTGAGGATTTCTCTGTAAAGAGGGGGATTGGTTTGTTTGTAATAATAATCTGAGCCAGCCAAAAGTCAATAAGGGTCAAACCTGAAGTGAAATTGCTACTAGTCCCTTCTAGTAAATGCTGTCCGGCAAGTGTGCCTTTGTCAAAAGCATTCTTTAGATACTGCTCATCGATTGCTGAATCTCTTCTGAGGAGTGTTTTGGCAACTTTAGATGGAACAGCTGCTCCAGCGTCTAAAAACCGTTTTTTTTCAGGAGTAAGCAATGTATCTATTTCCCCTTTCGAACTAGCATAAAAACCCAGAGATAAAATCGGATCTGTTCCGAGGTCTAGTTTTCCTGTCAATATGAATAAATAAGCGAAAAATTCTACTGATCTTTTGTTTTTTTCTTTTGTGTCTTGAGTCCCTAATTCAGATAAAAATGATAGATATATATTCGGGAGATTTAATTGCTTTTCTCTGCCGGATTCTCCTATTTTAATAAGTAATTTTACTATAGTGTTGTTTAACTGCATTATATAAGAATCTGTAATGTTAAGCCCAAATAGATATGTGGGTGGGGCTAATGAGTCCAAAGTCATAGCGGGCGAAAGAGAGATACTATAATTAAGGCATGCTATCATTGTATCTATATCTTGTTTACTAATAAGGGGAGAAGTTAAAGAGGCTGAGAATGAATCAGTGTATGGGGGCGGCAAACATACTTTATCATGTAGCGATGGATCTTTTGTTGTAGCTATTGTTGTTCCTCCACAAGGTAAAGAGGGGGCCGCTAATTCTCTGGGCGGTACAGATGCCATAGAAATACCACTAGCGGATATGCAGCTCCCTGTTTCAGTAGATCTAGAAGAGGTTGCAAAACAAGCGCTGGCAGAGGCTGCTGCAGCAATTTTAGCAACTGATGGGGGAGCATCGGCAACGGATCCATCTCCCTTTATCCATTGGCTGACTCTCGGTTGAAGATTTGTGGGTAAAACCTGTCGGAGGTTACTTAGTTGAGAAAGCAATCTCTCTAGCTTTTCTCGACGGGCATCTGTAATACTTCTTCCTGTAACTGATTTGATTTGATGGAGAATATCTTTGGTGATCTTGAGAGAATCAGTTGTTGCACGAGATGCCATGGTATACTCCTTAAATTTTAATTATCATGAATTATATGTTCTAGGTTTTTCGATTACGACTGTTTGAGGTTGAGAGTCTTTCTTATATATACTGGAATTTGGGTAGCTGTTGATCACAACAGACGTGCCTTATTGGTTTCTATTTTCTCTCGTCTACGTTTTTTATGTCTAGGAAATGGTAGCAAGATCACCACTCTATTTGGAAGAATTTACGGACACTTACATAAACCGCGGTATACGGATCCGTACGTACGGTGGTGTGAGGAGACGGGAGCTAACTACTCCCTCTTACTCGATACTTAGCTTACTTATACATCTCCAGATGCTCTTTGAGATACTTGGCTGTATATGAGCGCTTATTTAATGCCACCTCTTCTGGGGTTCCTTGGGCTATTAGCTCTCCTCCTTTTTCTCCTGCATCTTGACCTATGTCGATCACTTTATCAGAAGCTGCCATGAGATCGAGATTATGCTCTACCATGATCAGGGTGTTGCCCTTGTCAGCAAGCTCTTGGAAGATCTTAGCAAGTTTTGCGATGTCTTCACTATGCAGGCCAATGGATGGCTCATCTAGAAGATAAAGAGTTCTCCCTGTTGATCGTTTCGCAAGTTCTCGACTGAGACGTATCCGTTGTGTTTCACCACCAGAAAGTGTAGAGATCTCTTGGCCGAGCTTTACGTAGCCAAGGCCAACAGATACTAGGGTGTCTAAGATCCTTCGGATTTTAGGGATCGCATCGAAAAAGTAGAGGGCCTCTTCTACTGTCATCTGGAGAACTTCTCCAAGGTGCTTTCCTTTAAAATACACCTGCAGGCTTAAAGGATTTAGGCGGTATCCTTTACATGATTCACAGGGAACCTTTACAGGGGGGAGGAATTGCAAGCTGATGTTTTTGGTGCCAAGACCAAAACATCCGGTACACATCCCCTTGCGGTGGTTAAAGCTAAAATGTTTTGGTTGGAGCCCTCGAGTTTTGGCCTCTGGCACCGAAGCGTAAAGGTAACGCAGGGGGGTAAGAACATCTACATAGGTGCTTACATCAGCTCTACTTGTCTGGCCAATCGGATTTTGATCCAGAACTAGACACTTGTCGAAATTGGAAATCCCTTTTATGATGCTATCTCCGATGTGCATCTTATCTTCTTTGCTTCTGGACAAAAGGGTCTTTACCACGGCCGGACAGATGATGTCTAGTAGAAGGGTCGATTTGCCAGCTCCCGACACTCCTGTAATGCAGGTGATTGCATGGCAGGGTATATCGACATCAAATCCTTTGAGGTTATGAATAGAGGCATTAAACACCGTTAAATAGGAATTAGAAGTTCTTCTTGAGGAAGGCAAGGGGATTTTTTTTCTCCCGCTAAGATAGGCTCCGGTAAGAGAGTTTGGGTCTTTTAGTATTTCCTCCAGGCTTCCCTCAGCTGTTATCATCCCACCGTGGATTCCAGCTTCTGGACCAAAGTCGATGATATGATCGGCAATTTTAATCGTTAAGGGATCGTGCTCTACAAGCAGTAGGGTATTACCAAGAGAGCAAAGGGATTTTAGCGCCTTATTGAGTAGGTCATTGTTATGGGGATGCAAGCCAATGGTTGGCTCATCGAGGACGTAAATGCACCCGGTAAGTCCACTGCCCAGCTGCCGGCTTAATCTAATTCTTTGTGTTTCGCCCCCGCTGAGTGTTGGGGCTGTCCTCTCAAGGCTCAAATAACCAAGGCCAATGGCTAGTAAGAAGCGGAGGCGATTTTTAAGTTGGTCCAGGGTCTCTTGTAAAAATAAATGCGAGGAGATATTTAGTTCATCTACAAAAATAGAGGATTTTTCTATAGATATTTTACAAAGATCGGGAAGGGTTGTTTTTCCGATTTTCACATTTCTTGCAAGGGGATTTAATCGTGCTCCCTGGCAAGATAGGCAGGTGCTTTGCTCCATCATCGAGGTAAGGATAGGTCTTACCTGCCCATGAGGAGATTTGGTGTAGTTGATGAGTGTGTTATTAATCCCTTTCCAGCGGAAGGAGATCTTTTTTTTCTTCAGAGAATTTTCCTTGTTGTCCCCATGAAAGAAAAATTGCAATTGTGAAGCATTCATAGATTCTATGGGGGTATCAGGATCGATCCCTTCTTCTTGTAAAATACGAAGAAATAGCTGTAGGGACTCTTTGGTCGCATGTTCTTTCCAAAGATAATAGATAAGATCAAGGGGAGTCAGCTCCATTAACTCTTTGCTACTTCCGAAATTAGCTCCATATTGAAAGCCCAAACCCAAACAGTCTAAACACATCCCTTGCTCTGTATTGAAAGAAAAAGTATGGGGGGTAATTGGAGGATAGGATTTGCCAGTGCTCTCAACTGCAAATGAGAGGTTAAAAAGCATGTCCCTGCCGTCGGCTGCAACAATTATTGTTCCTTTAGAGATTTTATCAGCAAGCTCGAGGGCTTCAAAGAGCCTTTTGCGGATATCTTGTGATACGATGAGCCTATCGATCACAAGTAAAAGCTCTTGGCTTCTTTTCTTATCAAAGGGGATTTCTTCATCGAGCTCATAAAAAGTCCCATTTAGCCGTATGCGTAAAAAACCTTCCTGGAGCAGTTTTTCTTTTACCTGTTCAAAGGTCTCCTGCTTGGCAAGGGTATATGAAGCCATGATATGGAGTTTGGTTTTTTCAGGAAGCTCTAGTACTCTATTAACTACATACTCTTTGCTGATTGCTTGTATAAGCTCCCCCGTTTCCGGGCAGTAGGCGGTGCCTAGGTGGGCAAACAGAACTCTTAGGTAGTCGTAGGTCTCTGTCATAGTGCCGATGGTGCTGCGAGGGTTGCCGGCATGGCTTTTTTGTTCGATCGCAATTGCAGCAGAAAGCCCTTCTATACTTTCTACTTTGGGTTTGGGCATCTGCTTTACAAATTGCCGGGCGTAGTGAGAAAGTGACTCGATATATCTACGCTGCCCTTCTGCGTAGATCGTCTCAAACGCAAAGGAACTTTTACCAGACCCTGAGGGTCCAGTGCAAACTGTGATCTTATCTCTTGGGATCTCGACATCGAGATTTTTAAGGTTGTTTTGGCAGGCCCCTTTCACATCGATAAATTCGACTTTCGGATAGGAGTTTTTTTGAGGTGAGGGCTGAAATATTCGTTTCTGTAAAACGGTTTTTAGAGCTTTGCCTGTAGGTGAGTCCTCTTCAGCAATTTTCTCAGGAGTCCCTTCAGAGACAACTGTCCCGCCATACATTCCAGCTTCCGGGCCTATATCGATTATCCAGTCTGCCGTTTTAATAAGATCCATGTTGTGCTCGATGACGAGGACGGTATTCCCTTTGTCGACAAGAGAGTGGAGGACTTCGATAAGCTTTTTACAGTCATGGAAGTGAAGCCCCGTTGTTGGTTCATCCAGTATGTAAAACGTGTCTCCAGTAGAGGGGCGAGAAAGTTCTTTAGCAAGTTTAATTCTCTGAGCTTCTCCTCCTGAAAGAGTCGGCGATGGTTGCCCAAGTTTTAGGTAGTCAAGGCCAACTTTTAAAAGGAGTTCCAGTTTTGCCGTGATTTTAGGGATAGAGGAGAAGAAGGAGGAGGCTTCAGCAATGGTAAGTTCTAAAACATCGTGGATGTTTTTTCCCTTATACAGAATAGATAGGGTTTTAGTATCGAACCTTTGTCCATGGCAGTGCTCACAAGTTGCCCACTCGTCTTCCATGAAGTCCATATCGATCTTGCACATACCCATACCACCACAAAAGGGGCATGATCCCTCTTTCACATTAAAGCTAAACCGTCCGGCATCAAAGCCGGAGGCCTTACTTTCAGGAAGCTGACAGAATAGATCGCGAATTTCATCGAAGAGTTTTATATAGGTAGCAGGATTTGATCTTGGAGTGCGGCCAATGGGAGACTGATCGATAGCAATGATTTTATCGATACTATTGAGGCCCTCTATTTTTTTGTGGGCGCCGATAGACATCTTTCCATGGTGCAAGTGATTGGTTAAAGCGGGATGCAGGATGTCTATTACCAGAGAGGATTTTCCAGAACCTGAAACACCGGTCACAGCCGTAAAAACACCAAGAGGAAACGATACATCGATGTTTTTTAGATTGTGGTGGGTAGCCCCTAAGATCTTGATTTTTTTCTTAGAGGGCTTTTTTCTTTTTTTAGGGATGGGTATACAGAGTCTTCCTGATAGGTATCCACCTGTTAAAGAATCAGGACAATCCATCAGCTCTTTCACTGTTCCTTTTACGATAATTTTTCCACCGAGCTGTCCGGCAAGGGGACCAACATCGACGACGGTATCAGCGCATTCAATAGTTTCTTCATCATGCTCGACGACGATGACCGTATTGCCCTTGTCTCGAAGATTTTTAAGGGTAAGCAAGAGTTTGTGGTTGTCTCTAGGATGTAGACCGATGGAGGGCTCATCGAGTATGTAGGTAGATCCCACAAGGCCCGAGCCTATCTGAGAGGCAAGGCGCACTCTTTGCCCTTCCCCGCCAGACAGGGTCGGTGCTGTCCGTTCTAAGGAAAGGTAGCTTAGTCCCACTTGGTTTAAGAAATAGAGCCTTTCTTTTATCTCTTTAACAACTTCATCAGCGATAAGTCTTTCTAAGGGGTCAAAAGAGAGTGTCTCAATAAATGCTAAAAGTTCACCAATCGGTAGATTTGTTAGCTCATAGATCTTTTTGCCACCGATTGTCGTAGCGGCCGGATAGGGACGAATTTTAGCTCCCTTACATCCAGGGCATAGAGCTTCATGCATTAGCTCTTTCATTTTATTTCTATACAGATCGCTTTGTGCCGATTGGTATCTATCTTTTGCTTCATTAAGAACACCTTTCCAGTGGATATAGTCATGCCACCTAGTCTTTTTGATCGGGTGGACAAAGAGCATCTTTGTCCACTTGCTGTCTATTCCATAAAGGAATGCGTTTTTTCCTTTTTCAGGAAGCTTATTCCAGGGTGTTGTAACACTGAAATTATAGATTTTGGCTAGGTTGTCATAGATGTTCCCATAGCGTACCGTCTTATAGGAACTTGCTACCTGGCAGCAATCTTCAGCGATGCTAAGAAGGGGATTTATGACTCTTTCTACATCAAACTCTTGGGTGATCCCAAGGCCTTGACAGACAGGGCACATACCCAGAGGATGGTTAAAAGAAAAATCCGAGGGCTCTAACGGACCATACGATAGTCCTGAGGCCTTGCAAAAGGCATGCTGAGAGTAAAGAGTTTCTTCCTTAGATTCTACATGAAGTACCTTTACAATGCCCTTGCTAAACTCAAGGGCAGATGTTATCCCTTCAGTAAGACGGGATTTGTTTTCTTCATCGGCTGTTACTCTATCGATTACGACATCGATGTCGTGAGCTACTTTTCCATCCAGGGCAATATCCTCTGTAAGGTCGATGATCTTTCCATCGAGTCGAACTCTGGTATATCCTTTACGAATAAGATCGGAAAAATCTTCTTTAAATTCTCCTTTTTTTCCTTCTGCAAAGGGGCTTAAAAGGATGATTCTATCTCCCGATGCAAGAGAGTAAATTTTCTCAGCGATTTGTTTTGTGCTTTGGGGCTTTACTGGATCTCCACTTACGGGACAGTGAGCAACGCCTACCCTTGCAAAAAGAACTCTCAAGAAGTCGTAGAGACCTGTCATAGTCCCGACAGTACTTCTAGGGTTTTTTCCTGTTGTTTTTTGCTCGATGGCAATCGTCGGAGAGATCCCCTCAATGAGGTCGGCATCGGGCTTTGGAAGATCTCCCATATGTCTTCTTGCGTACGTGGAAAGGGATTCTATGTATCTTCTTTGCCCTTCTACATAAATGGTGTCGAAGGCTAGGGAAGATTTGCCCGATCCCGATACACCAGTAAATACGATCAGCTGGTTTTTATCGAGGGTAAGGCTTTCGTTTTTTATGTTATGAACGCGGACTTTTTTTAAAACGATCTGATCTTTTTCCATGTAGCCTTTTTCTAGGGTGCATTGTTAGATAATCGATTGTAAAGGACTTCAGTTTTAAAATCCAAGGGTAGCCTCGTAGAATATGCGAAGACACGCTAGACTTAATTTTTAAAATTTAGCCATTTGAATGGAGACTATGGATACGCGTACTAAGATCATTTGGACAATTGGGCAGGCTTTCAATACTTACGAAAAGATTGTCGAAGTATTAGACGCAGGGATGAGCCTCGCAAGACTTGATTTTACCCAGGACTCCCTTTGGCATAAGTGGAACGACTGATATGATGATGTTGGAGATCTTCTTGTTAGAGGAAAGTTTGGTTTGGTATTAGGATCCACTGGAAAGTTGGGATCTTACTAAAAGCTGACGAAGGGATACCTTCTTCTTTATAATGTGGGTCTGCTGTAGTGATAATAAATGGCCATAATAAAATTTTGGGGAAATTAGGGCTGCAGTTCCGTGCTTTTTGTATTTCTTCAAAAAACGCATCCGAGCATTCAAGTTCATTGATACTCATAATGATATATCCCATTTTCATGTTAATGACCTCCCGGTAATTAACTTTTATTTATAAAAAGGGGATATTTCTAAAAAATTTTAACAG
>Ga0118677_10014794_pt1 | contig 10941 bp, 8 predicted proteins | sample AliMusrvi5mmetaG_FD_86154 | JGI IMG/M metagenome (GOLD analysis project Ga0118677, IMG submission 86154)
ACATTGCTGAAGGGCGGGGTCGAAATTTTTGAGCTGGAACGGGAAATTCTGCACGCCAAAGTCATGCTGATTGATGCCGAGCGTGCGGTAATCGGTTCGGCAAATCTCGATCAGCGCAGTTTCCATCGCAATTACGAAATAAACTGCATGGTGGACAACGTACGGTTTGGCAGCCAAATCCGGGAACTGCTGCTGGAAGAGATTGCTGAGGCCAATCCGGTACAACTGGATATCCATGAGCGGCGCGGCGTGTTGGTCAGAATTATGGAACGGGTGGTGCGGCTGTTCGGGTGGTTTGCGTGAGCGTGACTTTGATCGACAGCCATTGCCATCTTGATCTTGAGCCGCTTAAATCGGGGTTCTCACAGATTTTGCAGGAAGCGGCCGCGGCAGGAGTGCGCGGCTGTATCGTTCCGGGCGTGCACCCCGATGGCTGGCCCAATATAGCGGCGCTGGCGTCAGAAGATTCCCGTATCAAGCCGGCGTATGGCATCCATCCGATGCACGCCGGATGCGTAAATGACCAGATTCTTGGCCGGTTGGAGGATTGTGCCGGGCAGGGAGTTGCTATTGGTGAAATAGGTCTCGATCCCGCTTATACGGTGTCGCTGGACGTGCAGGAACGGGTGTTCCGGGCGCAGCTGCGGATAGCTGTCGCCGGTGGCCTGCCGGTTCTGATACATTGTCGGCAGGCGTTTCAGCGGGTTGCGACGATTCTGCGTGAAGAGCGGGCTGATCGGGTTGGCGGGATCATGCATGCCTTTTCCGGTTCTGTGGAGATGGCTGGGGAGTTTATCCGGATTGGTTTTGCTATTTCGATCTCAGGAACCGTCACATGGCATAACGCCGTCAAGCCGCTCCGTCTTGCCCGGGAGCTGCCGCTCGAACACCTGGTGCTGGAAACCGATGCCCCGGACATGACGCCCGAGCGGTATCGCGGCGTCTATAACCGTCCGGCCTGGATAACGGAGACGGCAGAACGGGTAGCGGAGCTGCGCGGGATTTCTCTTGCTGACGTGGGGCGGGTTACGACGGCCACTCTCTGCCGCACCCTGCGGATGGAATTAACCGGCGCTTGAAGCTTTATTTTCGTCGAATCTGTGCTATGATCCTTCGAATATCATGATGATCACCAAGGAGCGACCCTATGAAATATGCCATATTACTTCTTATCGGATGTGTTGTCAGCCTGAGCGGCTGTGCCATGTTTACCGCCTGGAAAAGCATTCCTCCACCGGGTGGCTGTGATCAGTGCCATACGACAAATATCAGCGCGAACTGGCAGGCGACGTACAAGCCGGCGACAATATCCGATGAGCGGGGGCGGTTGTCATTCCAGACCCCTGAATACAACCAGCCGAACCTTGGTGGGCAGCAGTCACCGCTGGAAGCCAAAAAGGTTGAAGAAACGGCTTGTTTCGACTGCCATAGATCTCCGACGATTTCCCATAAGGATCGCAAAGGGCGCTTTCACCACTAGCCGCTTGAACTAGTCTCCGGTGCGGCTGAAGCGGTAGCCGACCGCCCGCACCGTCTGGAAGTGCTTCGGATGGGAAGGATCCGGTTCGAAATATTTGCGGAGCCGGACAATAAAGTTATCCAGAGTGCGGGTTTCGGTGTCGTTGCTGTAGCCCCAGACAGAATGCAGCAGGTCGCTGCGATGGATCGGCTGTCCCTCCTTCTGGAAAAAGAGTGACAGCACCCGCACTTCCATTTCGGTCAGATCAATTTCCCCCTGTGCCGTTCTGGCCCGGTACGACAGCAGAAATACCTCATTGTCGCCAAAGCGATACCCCTCCTCCACCGGTTCCGGACGATACCAGGAAGAACGCCGCAGCATCCCTTTGACCCGCAGCAGAAACTCCACCAGATTGAACGGTTTGGTAAGATAGTCATCGGCGCCGTTTTCGAGACCTTCCACCCGGTCGGCGTCTTCGGAACGGGCGGTCAGCATCAGGATCGGTACGCGCAGGTCGAGGGTCCGTATGGCGCGGCAGGCCTGCAGGCCGTCCATGCCGGGAAGCATGATGTCGAGAATTACCAGATCGAAATGCTCTATTTCGAGAGTTGCCAGAGCCCGTTCAGCGGTTTCAAAATGGCTGACCCGGAGCCCCTCCTCTTCCAGATTGAAGCAGATGCCGCGCGCCAGATGAATCTCATCTTCGACCAGCATGATATGTGGCTTGTCATCGACCATTCATGTCACCTCATACTGTGGGAAATTTAACCGTAAATGTGCACCCTTTGCCGGGGCCGTCGCTGGTTACCGCAACAGTACCGCCATAGCCGGTGATAACCGATTCGACAATGTAGAGGCCAAGACCGGTGCCGCGTACATTGTCTCCCGGCGGGATGACGCGATAGAAACGGTCGAATACTTTTTTCAGCTCTTTCCGGTCAAGCCCCCGTCCGCGATCCTGTACCGCAAGCTGCAGCGAAGTTCCTGATTTAATCAAAGTTACCAATATTTCCGGGCTTTGCGGCGAATAAAGCACCGCATTTTCAAAAAGATTCCGGATCACCATGCCCATCTCTTCCGGATCAACCAGCGCTTTGAGCGCCGGTTCCGCCACGAATGAGATGCTCCCCCCCTGCGGCAGTGTGGTGCGTTCGCGTTCCACATGCTCGGCGACCAGTTGCGTCAGGTCGGTCAGCCTCCGCTCGGCTTGTTTGCGCCGTTGCTCCAGGCGGGCAGCCATCAGCAGGTTGTTGATCAGGTAATGCAGCCGGTCGGTGTCGGCCAGCATGGTCGTGACAAACGAATCGAGACGCTCTTCGGACGGCTTGCGCAGTCGTATTGTCTCCAGATGAAGCTGGATCGATGCGAGCGGCGATTTCAGTTCATGGGTTACCTGGGAAATTATGTTGCGCTGCTGTTGATACAGAGTGGACTGACGGTTCCAGTAGACGAACATCACGTACACGCCGATCAGAATCAGCACCAGCATGGCCAGGCCTTCGACCATGACCGGCCAGTTTGCCCCCTGGCCGAGCAGCTCGGGGCGATATTTCTCCGCCAGCTGACGGAACTCGCGGTGCTTGCCGATAAACCAGTAGATCCAGAACACGACAACGGTGATCCAGACCAGCTGGATAGCGATCAGGGCCATGATAGGGTGGAAGATCCGGCGCAGAATGTTCATAAATAATCCTAATGCTTTGCACGCTTGTACATCAAGGCGCTTTCTGGTACATTTGCGCCCCTGAAACAGAGTTATAAATATCTTACGGAGTATATGTCAATGGCAAGTATCGATTTCAAAAAACTTAAGCGGCAGATGTTGATCTATCGCGTTGTACAGACGATCCTGACCGGTATGTTGATTCTTTTGGCGATTGTTTTCCAGAGCCGCTTTGCCGCATTGAACAGGCCGGAACTGTTCATCCGCAGTATTCTGTTCTCCATCGTCGGCCAGTTGGTGCTGATCTGGCCGGTCTACAAACTGGCATGGCGTGATGCCGGAGTGGAGATTGAAGGGAGCGCGCCAAAATTGTCTACCGAACAGCAGGGAGCCCTGCGCAAAAAGCGTCTGATCGGGGACCTGTGGAAGTTTTGCGGCGTGGCATTCTATGTCGTCTTTGTCATGCTGATGCCGGATGCAAAAAAAGCGGTTGGTGCCACCCCGGTGCTGGCGATCACAATCTTTTCCTTTCTGCTGACCTGCCTGATGTATTTCCAGTGTTTCAACTTCAGCGCAAAAAAACAGATGAAATAGTTTCGGTAAAAACCCAACCACCCCTGGCCCCTCCTTTGTAAGGAGGGGAGTTTTGTTACCCCTTGAAAAAAGCAGCCATCTTCTCGAATACCCCCGCCGAATCACCTTTGATAATCTCCGTATCAGGCAGCGAACGGAGGAATATCCTGCCGTAACTCTTGTTGAGGACGCGCCGGTCCAGTATCAGCACCGCACCGCGGTCATCCCTGCTGCGAATCAAACGTCCGAAACCTTGGCGGAACTTAATGACCGCCTGCGGAACGGAGAAATCCCGAAACGGGTCGCCACCGTCGGCTTTGATCTTTTCTGCGCGCGCCTGCTGCACCGGTTCGGTCGGCACCTGGAACGGCAGCCGGGCGATAATCACCAGCCGGAGCGCCTCCCCTTTGACATCAACCCCCTCCCAGAACGAATCAGTTCCGAATAGTACGGCGTTCCCTTCCTTGCGGAACTGGGTCAGCAGGGTATGACGTCCGGTATCCCCCTGCTTGAGCGATGTCAGTCCCTGGCGGGCCAACAGGGGTGAGAGAGCCTGATGCACCTTGCCCAGTAAATCATAGGAGGTGAAGAGGATAAAAGCCCCGCCGCGCGAGATCGTCACCGCCTCCAGAATGTGCTGCTCCAGTGCTTCGCGAAAACCGGGGGCGGTCGGTTCCGGCATATCTTCCGGCACGGCGACGAACACCTGGCGGGCGTAGTCGAACGGAGATGCCAGTTGCAGTTCTGCGACCCGTGCAGCGGGGAGCAGGCCGAAGCCGGTCCGCTTTTTAAGATAGCCGAACTGGCCACCGACGGTCAGTGTCGCCGATGTGACGATGATGGTCTTGAGCCTGTCGAGGACCGTTTCCTTCAACTGTTCCGATATATCCAGCGGCGCGGCGGTGAGCCGTGCCTGGACGCCGCGACTGCCGCGTCTGGTCTCGATCCAGCGGCAATATCCTTCGGCCTCGGTCGTGAAGAACAGCAGCGCATCAGCCATCCCCTGCAGCCGCCCCTCAATGCCGCTTGTATCGAGCAGCTGGTCGGCCAGTTTCTCCTGCAATTTTTCCGGCAGATCTTTTGAGCGCCGTATCAGGGTGCGTAGCCCCGCCGTGTAATCATTGACGGCATCCGCCAGGGCGTGGAGCCTTTGCCGGCATTCCTGCCAGAACGGCGAACGTTCCACTTCGGGAGTGAGGCGCAGTTTCTGCTCCCTTCCGGCCGCCGCACGACTGTCATGCTCCACGGTGAATGCCAGCCAGTCCATCGTCTGCTCGGTCAGTCCCGACAGGTCGAGGGCTTTCGGGAGAAGGTGCCCTTCCAGCAGTCCGGACAGCTCGGCGTAGAGACCTTCCTGTGATTCCGGCAGATCACGGGTGATGCGGGATGAAATTATCGTCAGCAACCCGGCGCGATTGGCCTTGTGTGGCACCAGCCGCTGGAGCTGTTTGAGGATGCCGCTCCGGGCGATGGTCAGCGACAGATGGCTGGTCGCCACGTCCTCAAGATGATGCCCTTCGTCGAAGATCAGGCGGGTAAACGGGGGAAGGATCGCGGTGGCATCGTAGCCGGTTTCCTTGCGCAGAACTATATCCGACAGCAGCAGGGCGTGGTTGACGACCAGGACCCGGGCGGCGGACGATTCACGGCGTGCCCGGTAAAAAAAGCAGCGACTGAAATGTTTGCAGCGGGAACGGCCGCACTGGTCCGCTTCGCAGCAGAGTTCTTCCCAGGTGCCGGCGTGCGGTGTGAAGGCCAGATCACTGCGGCAGCCATCCTGGGTGGCATGACTCCATTCGATGATGGTGGTCAGTTCGGCGGATGCTTCATCGGGAAACAGGGACGGTTCCGCTTCGGCATGTTCCAGCTTGCGCAGGCAGGCGTAGTTGCTGCGCCCTTTGACCAGCGCCGCTTTAAATTCAATGGCGGAGTTTCGGGCCAGGAACGGGAGGTCTTTCCTGATCAGCTGTTCCTGCAGATTGATCGTGTTGGTGGAAACGACGATCCGTTCATTGTTGCGCACCGCCCAGAGAATGGCCGGAATCAGGTACGCCAGCGATTTTCCGGTGCCGGTGCCGGCTTCGACCAGCACAACCCGGTCATGGTTGAAGGCTTCGGCTACGGCAAAGGCCATGCGTACCTGTTCGTCGCGTTGTTCATACCCTTTCAGGTGTGCCATCATGCCATCGGCGGCAAAGATCCGGCCGATTTCTTCAAGAGAAAGCAGCTCCCCTTTTTTTTCGGTAAATGGGGCAACGACCTGATAGCAGCGGCTGCAGCCGTTGTCGATGATGGCAAAACCGATCCCCTGGTTGCCGCAGACGGAGGCGATGTCCATATCGGCCGATGACGGGGTAAGATCTCCTGAGGGGTGATTGTGAATGACGACGTCGCCGTTGGAGGCGCGGGTGATGATGGCGGGGACGGCAACCTTGTTGCCGCGGGCAATGGTTTCGGCCTCGCAGACGATACCGTCCACATTGGTGCGGCCGATGAAGAACACCTCATTGCCTCCCGCAGCGGCAATCTCGTGGCGCATCAGGGCGCGGCAATCGGTGGTGAATTGAGTTTCCATAAGTCGTCCACCATAGCACATTGCATGAAAAAAGGCACCGGGGAAACCGGGTAATAACTCCTTAAAAAGTGGTTACCATAGAGAATACAGTGAAGAAAAAGAGATTCGTTGATTTACTATCCACACTCGCCCCACATACATCCTGCCGATATCTCTTGTGTCATTACACTATATTGATTTTTATATTCTAATATTTGTTATTGAGATACTGTTTGTTTTCAGTTACGGTGACGGCCTAGAATCTGTTTCCTGAATCTTTCAATACTATCTTTGGTGAGATAATTCCGGAGGATCAATGGCCGACACGACTGAGCAGCAGAACTCTCCCTTGATCAACGAACTGCTCACCCGCGGGCACGAATTTTCCTTCGATCAGGTCATGCGTCTGATCAGCAGTGTTCTGGGTGAAGAGAATGATGAGGGGTTGCTCTCCGTGCCGCTGCACCGGCGCATTCGCATCCGTCCCGATCTTTCCCTGGCTTTTCCGGCGGCCGATGTGGCCAAGGTGGAACGGACCGGGAAGAATAACGCCGATTTTCTGATCACCACCACGTTTCTGGGCTTGTACGGCGCATCGTCACCCCTGCCGATTTTTTATACCGAAGATCTTATGGATGAAGCCGCCGCCGATTCCTCCGCCAGCCGCGATTTCATTGATATCCTCCATCAGCCGATGTATCAGCTCTGTTATCAGCTCAGGAATAAATACCGGCTTTACAGTAGGGCAGCGGATGCGAACAACGATGCCGACCGGGAGCGGTTGTTCTGCCTGATCGGCCTCGGCGAGCGGGAGCTGCGCGACAGTGTGCCGGACGCCTGGTCGCTGCTCCGCTATGCCGGGCTGATTTCCCGGCATACCCGGTCGGCGGCGGGGCTGCAGACCCTGCTGCGGGATGCTCTGGAGGTAAAGAAGCTGTCCATTGAGCAATGTATCTTGCGCACGGTGCCGATACCGGACGACCAGCTGACGCGCCTGGGAGTGTCCAACATCCGCCTGGGAATAGATGCCATGCTGGGAACTGAAGTTAAGGACCGCATGGGTAAATTCCGCATTCATATCGGTCCGCTGTCCCTGGAGGATTACAACAGTTTCCTCCCCGATACCCCGCGCTTCGCGAAGCTGGCTCTTCTGACCAGGCTGTATGTGACCGATCCCCTGGATTATGACCTGAGGCTGATCCTGGCTGCCAATCAGGCCAAACCGATCAGGTTTGGCGACCCGAATACTGCGCGTCTCGGGTGGAACAGCTGGTGTTTCTCAGGAGAGACTCTTGGCGAAGTAAGCGCCATCTTCCCCATCCCAAAGAACTTCCCACGCCCGCCCGCACCTGCCGAAGCGCCCGTGCCGGAGCGTCCTCAGGCCACGACCCTGGTGGAGTTTTATCAGCAGGAGCTGGCCGTACTGCGGGATTTGGCGATGCAGTACGCCGAAGAGCACCCGGAACTGGCATCGATGATCAGTTCGCACCGCATCGATCCGGGTATCGAGCGATTGTTCGAGATGGTGGCGTTCCTGAATGGGCTGTTGCGGATGAAGCTGGCGGATGATTTTCCGGAGGTGATTCACGACGTTATTGCGGCAATACAGCCCAATTATCTGCGGCCGATTCCGGCGACGACCATCATTGTGTTTTCACCACGGGCAAACTGCACTGGCACGCAGATGATCCCGGATGGCACGGAGCTTAAATCCGCTCAGGTAGACGGGACCGCGTGCCGATTCACTACCCGCTATCCGGTTGAAATTCACCCGTTGGCACTGACCGATGCAACGTTCGCGCATCCGCCCGGGCAAGCGCCGGTAATCACGCTCGGCATGAAGCTGACGGGTATGACGCTTGCCAATTGGCAGTTGAGCAAACTGCGCTTGTTTCTCTCCGGAGAGTATCAGCAGACAACGAATCTGTATCTTGTGCTGATGCGCTATGTGAAGCGGATTGTGATTGTACCGGTTGACACACAAATTCCGTTTATTTTGGAGAGCTCAAATCTGAGTGCCGTTGGCTTTGAAACATCGGAACTCCTCTTCCCCGGTGCGGAGCTTCAGAGCCCCACCAGTGAAATTCAACTTCTGCACGAATACTTTCTTCAGCCAAACCGGTTTCTGTTTTTTGACCTGAACGGGTTTGACAAGTGGCAGGTGCGCGGAGATGGTGCGGAGTTAGAGATCCGTTTTGAACTGGAAAAACTACCATTTGAACTGGGCAAGGTTACCAGTGCCAATTTCGCGCTGTTTGCCACTCCGGCAGCCAATTTGTTTCCACACAACGCTGTACCGATCATACTGACAGATATTGAAACCGAATATCCGGTCACCCCGGCTGAAAACACCCATAAACAATTTCAGTTATATTCCGTTGAAACCGTTGTTGGCACTCTGAACAAGCCAATTCAGCAGGTTATTTGCAGTCCCGGCAGACATTTCCACCTCGACGATCAGTCACCCCCTGAATATCATGTAACTTACAAAGCATCATATTTTTCTCAGGATATCGAAACATTCATTTCAGTAAGACTTCCTCCGTTCAAAGGTTCCCGTCAATGTACTGATATTTCCGTAAATCTGCTGTGCACAAATGGAGAGATTTCCAAAAAGCTCACCATCGGTGATATCTGCGTTAAAACCGACACTTCGCCCGTCTTTGCGACATTCTCAAATTGCCTTCCGGTTACCGGCACAGCGTCGTGTACATTTGAAAACAATCAGCACTGGCAGTTGCTCTCACTCCGCAATATCAATCTGTCTCTGCTTACATTCAAAAGCTTGCGGGCAATTCTCCGCCGAATTCTGCAAACATATAATCGTGACTCCGCCACGGCTAAGCTTTCCTTGAAACAAATCGAAGCAATTTCTGGTCTGCACATAAAAATTGCCAACAGAATTATGGCTGGAAAAATGCGGCAAGGCTGGGAAATCAGAATCAAGCTGGATAGCGAAGCATTTTGTTCACTCGGTGATATGTTTCTGTTCGGCTCGTTACTGGATATTTTTCTGAGAGGGTATACAAGCAAATTATTTTTTACCAGGACGTTTGTTGAAGATAAGAAAAGTGGCGTCATTTTGGATTGGCCGGTGAAGTTGGGAACAAAATCTATAATGTGAGGCAAGTACAGCTGTTAGCCGGATTCACAAAGGAAACTACATGAAAAAAGTGATTATGCTCATATGTGTTTTGTTATTAGGCACTCAAACTTACGCAGCCAGCTTTGACTGTAAGAAGGCAAATACCAAAATAGAGAAAATGATTTGTTCTGATGCAAAACTTTCGGAGTTAGATGTCGAACTTGCTAAATTGTATGCTGAAACAAGGGCTGAACTGAAGAACCACTCGAAGGAATTGAAGAAGCTGATTAAAGATCAACGTGAATGGCTTGCAAGCCTTAAGACGACCAAAAAAGAGTTCCTAAAGAACGAATACAATAGTCGTATAGATGAATTGAGGCATACGCTGAATTTGGCCCGCGCCAAAGTTGCCAGTGTAACTGGCCCATCAAAGGATGCGGTAATGAAACGGCTTGCGGAGCAACTAGACAAACTCAAGGAACTTGCGCGGAATGCAGAAAAAGTTGAGATATCCGAAACACTAAAAGACAAAACACCTGTTATTTGCATGAACGTTTGGAAAAACATTCAACAGGCCAGCGTACCCGAGCCATCGGTATATGCGAATACCGTCCAGCAGAAACAGGACATGTATGGTCAATTGCGTCAAATGGCCCTGCACAATAAAAAACTTTTCTTTGACATGGGTAATATCGCAAAAGAACCTGAAAACTACACGAGCAGGTTTGACGATCCTTGGAAGAAATACAACCGAGATTTTTCCGAGTACGATAATACCCGCAGAGACTCGGCAAACCTGCTGTTCATTCAGCCTGATATAAAATCCGGGTTCAAGCAGCCGATCTTTGTAACTATTTTATTGGACCTGGATGAAAACGATCTATCACTGGATCGAAAGAATATTGGTTTAGACGGAATGCTTCATGATGATCTCGCAGGTCATTCAAACACAGCTTACTCACGCGAGTATTTTAATGATAATTTTTTGGATGATCCACAACACTATATGTTTCCACCCGAATATTCAGGGCTCTTAACTTTGGGAAATGAAGTTATGTTTTGGAAGATGGATAAAAACCCAGTAACTTACGAAAAAATTTGGAGCTTAAATATTCAGCCAGTCCGCAACACATCGAATGGACGTGAGACATCGTGTTCTTTTGATTTTAATTCGGACATCAAAGAATAAACGGAAGACAAAGGGGATAATTATATGGACGGCAACTGGGCAACAAATCAGCATTATCGTAAATTGCGGGACGCATTTTTGCTGGGAAATGAGGGGTTTCGTCGCATTGTGCATTTTGATACTGTTGGGATCCCTTCGGATGCAAAAGGTGTTGCGATTCTGGCCAGAAACGATAAGCCCAACCCCGGAAACCGTCGTTTTGATCTGCATAAGGGAAACATAGCGGCCATTAAAATGGTGGTTAATGATCCCGTGAGAAATCAAGCTATTGATGATTTTGCAAATCAAGCACTGAAAGCAATAGATAACACTCCCGAACCTAACTATCATGGCGGAAAAAAGACCCCCAGCGCATTCCAATCCACCGTGCGCGGGAAGAAGCTGGTTCAAGTTTTTGGTCCGCTATACAATACTTGGG
>Ga0118677_10014797_pt1 | contig 10939 bp, 6 predicted proteins | sample AliMusrvi5mmetaG_FD_86154 | JGI IMG/M metagenome (GOLD analysis project Ga0118677, IMG submission 86154)
ACCTTGGCTACGCCGATGTCGGCTTCACCGGCGGCAAGGATATCAAGACGCCGAACATTGATAAGCTCGCCACCGCCGGCGCAAAGCTGGAGCAGTTCTACGTCCAGCCGGTCTGCTCGCCCACCCGCGCCTCGCTGATGACGGGCCGTTACCCCATGCGCTACGGCCTGCAGGTCGGCGTGATCCGGCCCTGGGAAAACCGGGGCCTGTCGCTGGATGAACGGATGCTGCCGCAGGTTCTCCAGGCAGCGGGCTACACCACTGCCATCGCAGGAAAATGGCACCTGGGCTGTTATGAGCGCGCCTATCTCCCGACCTCGCGCGGCTTCGACCACCAATATGGCCATTACAGCGGCGCGCTGGACTACTTTACACATGAACGCGACGGCGGTTTCGACTGGCACCGCGACGACCGGGTCTGCCGCGACGAGGGCTACAGCACCCACCTGGTTGCCCGCGAAGCCGAACGCCTGCTCCGGGAGCAGCCGGCCGACAAGCCGTTCTTCCTCTACGTCCCTTTCAATGCGGTGCACGCGCCACACCAGGTGCCCGAGAAGTATGTTGCCCCCTACACCGGCCTGCCCGAACCACGTCGCACCTACGCAGGCATGGTCGCCGCCATGGACGAAGCCATCGGCGGCATTCTGGCCGCGCTTGATGCCCGCGGTTTTCGCACCAATACGCTCGTCTTCTTCTCCAGCGACAACGGCGGCCCCAATCCCGGCCGCGTTACCAGCAACGGCCCGCTGCGGGCCGGCAAGGGCACGGTCTATGAAGGCGGCACACGCGTCTGCGCCTGTGTCGCGTGGCCAGGCCACATCAAAGCAGGCGGCTCGATCGCACAGCCGCTGCACATGGTGGATTGGTATCCCACCCTGCTCCGGCTTGCCGGCGCCTCGCTCGACCAGAATCTCCCGCTGGATGGCCGCGACCTCCTGGGCGTCCTGACCCAAGGCAAGCCTTCGCCCCACGACGAAATCCTCCTCAATACCACGCCACAAGGCGGCGCCATCCGCGTCGGCGATTGGAAACTCGTCCTGAACGGCACCAATGGCACCGGCGAGGAGGACGACGAAAACCCCGCGTCGGCCAAAAGCAAGAAGGCCGCCCGCAAGAACCGGGCACCTAAGACCGAACTCTTCAACCTGGCACAGGATTTGTCAGAGAAGCATAACCTCGCCGCCGAGAACCCGGACAAGGTAAAGGAACTCCGCGCCCGCTATGACGCCTTCGCCAAACAGGCCGCCAAGCCCGGCAACCTGCCCAGAGCGCCGGGCTACACAACCCCGAAGGTATATGGGGAACAGGATTGATGCCGAGTTGCATGAGCCCAGGTAACATCCAACATCCAACATCCAACGCCGAACATCCAAGACTGCCCAAACTGAGGCGGTTGGATGTTCGATGTTCGATGTTGGATGTTGGGTGTTCTTTGGTTTTCGCGCTTCTTCTGTTCTCCGCGCTCAGCCTGCCAGCCGCCAGGCCCGCCCCCAAAGCGCCGCTGGTCCTGCTCGAAGCGGAGCAATTCGCTAGCCTCGGAGGCTGGGTAGTGGACCAACAGTTCATGGACCAGATGGGCTCGCCCTATCTGCTGGCGCACGGACTGGGCGAACCCGTGCGCGACGCAGAAACTACTGTGCAGTTTCCCGCCGCGGGCACTTATCGCATGTGGGTGCGGACGCGCGATTGGGTCGCGCCGTGGAAAGCGCCGGGTGCGCCAGGACGGTTCAAAGTGCTGCTGAACGGCAAGCCGCTCCGCACCACGTTCGGAACCGAGGGCGCCGAATGGTACTGGCAGGATGGAGGCACGGTGAAGGTTGGTCGCGAGGCCAAACTGGCACTGCACGACTTGACCGGCTTTGAGGGTCGCTGCGATGCCATCTTGTTCGCCAGTGACCGGGGCTTTAGGCCGCCCAATGACCTGGCATCCTTGTCTGCCTTCCGCCGGCAGGCGCTGGGTCTGCCGGAAGCGCCCGAGGACGGCGGGAAATACGATCTTGTAGTGATCGGCGGGGGCATCGCGGGGACGTCGGCCGCGTTGTCTGCCGCTCGCCTCGGTCTCAAGGTGGCGCTGTTGCAGGATCGGCCCGTGCTGGGCGGGAACAACAGCTCCGAAGTGCGGGTCTGGTTGAACGGCGGCATCAACCTGCCACCCTACCCGCGCATCGGAGACATCGTCGCCGAACTTGAGCCCAAGAAGCGCGCGCATGACAGCATGTCCAACAGCGGGGAGATTTACGAGGACGAGCGCCGGCTGGCGCTGGTGCGCAGCGAGAAGAACATCACCCTGCTGCTCGAACAGCGGGTGAACGCCGTCGAGTCCGCCGACGGGGCCATTCACGCCGTGGTAGCGCAACATATTCGCACCGCACGGCGCACGCGCCTCTCGGCGCGCTGGTTTGCGGATTGCACGGGGGACGGTGCGGTCGGGGCCCTGGCCGGCGCGGACTTTGACGTGACACAGAAGCAGCACATGGGCCCCAGCAATCTCTGGAATGTGCAGGATGCCGGTAAGCCGGAGCCGTTCCCGAAGTGCGAGTGCGAAGACACCAACGCCGTGAACATGGCCTTTGCCTCCACCAAAAACCCCGCTCCGTTTCCACGCTGTCCGTGGGCGTTGGACCTGCGCGACAAGAATTTCCCCGGCCGCCAGCGGTCCAGCAGCCAGGGGACCAACAACCCGCTCAACAAATTAGGCGTGTGGTACTGGGAGAGCGGGTTTGACCGCGACCCGATCACGGAGGTGGAGTGGATGAGGGACCTGAATCTCCGCGCCATGTATGGTGCCTGGGACACGCTCAAGAATGTGGATAAGCGTTACCCGAACTACCGGCTGAGCTGGGCGGCCTACATCGCCGGCAAGCGGGAGTCGCGGCGCTTGTTGGGCGACGTGGTCCTGACGGGCGACGCCTTCCGCACCAACCAGTTCTTCCCCGACGCCTGTTTCCCCTGCACCTGGACCATTGACCTCCATACGCCCGACCCGGCGTTCGACAAGGGGCACGAAGGGGCTGAGTTCATCTCCAAAGCGAATTTCGGCAAGTATCAAACGCCTTACTGGGCGCCTTATCGCTGCCTGTACAGCCGGAACGTCTCCAACCTCTTCATGGCCGGCCGCGACATCAGCGTGACCCATGAAGCCCTCGGCCCGGTGCGGGTAATGCGCACCTGCGGTTGCATGGGCGAGGTCGTCGGCATGGCCGCCTCGCTGTGCAAACAGCACGACTGCAACCCGCGGGCTGTCTATCAGCAACACCTCGGCGAACTGAAGCAGCTAATGACGCGTGGGGTGGGCAAGCAGGCCGGCCAGCCGGTGCCCTGATCTGAACAGGATGGTAAGCGCCTCAGCGAGACTCACCGCGCTGCTCTCATGAGCGGCGGACTTTGTTCCGTTATTCTTATTGCCCCCAGGCCGGTTGCCTAACCCAAGTTTCGCAAGTCAACTATCAATTAGCAGTGATTTGCGCCATTTGTCTTTTGTAAGTCCTTGATAATCAACAGTCGTGTTTTCAAAATGCTCGTTGTAGGGACTATAAACGGCCGTTAGCGTTAACGCTTTATTGATGTCGGAATGTCTCAGTGCCACACTACCGGAATGAGATACTGACTGCGGATTTCCCAGCAAAGCCAGAGCAGGACCCGGGAATCGGGGCGATTTTGTAGTGCCTAAAAAATCGGAGGCCCTATTTACAAGGGTTTGGTGAGGGTCGTGCGAAACTTGGGCTAGTCGTGCGCCGTCAGTACTGCAATATTTCGCTAAGAGCCTGTTTGAAAAAGAAAGACGCTCAGGTGGGTAGGCAAAAGGTTTTGCGACAGTTAGACTTCGAGCCGCACAATGAAATCAAAAAGCCTGATTAAATTCACTACCGGGCGTCGTTTTTGCTCTACCGGCGTGTTACTTGCCGTTTGGGTTTTGACAGGCATTGGGATCAATGGTCTTGCTCAGGAGAAGGTTGGCGAGCTGGTGGCGCCCGTGGTGAAAGCGGGATTTGTCGAGTTAGCCAACGAACAGGTGCGTTTTGCATTTACGACCGATGCCGCCGGATTCGTTTCCGTCCATCCCTCGCTCCCTCGAGATGGTCAGTGGGTGGCGGTGGATATTGATCCGGCTGCGGAGCGATACGTGGTCGTGAAGTATCCTTCCGAGCTCCAACGAAAATTGAACGTTGGACATGAGTTGTTCAATCAAAAGCAACAAGGGGAATGGCAAGTACCCGGCAAGCAAGGGTCTTTGGCTTCCATTTTTGATGCTGGGCGGCAGATCCAGTATTGCCCCCATAAGGTGCGGGTGGAAGGGAAAACCGTGATTTTGGACTTCCCGGAAGCAAAGGAAGGGCGGTTTTGGGCGGAATGGTCACTGGAAACAAAGTCACAGACTCCAGCGGTGACCTTGAAATTTGTTCCTGCGGAAGCCGGACATTACAGCCTGGGCTACCGGCTCTTTTGGAAGCGGAGTATTAACAACGTAGCGGAGCTTCTGCTGCCGTCCCTGTTCTTGCGACGGGGTTTGCCCGAACAACCCATCACCATGCTCGATCCCTATATGTCCTCACCTTTGACGTTGGTTCAAGCCACCGGGAAACCGAGTTGGACGGTGGGCGTGGCAGGCGATCCCTCGGAGATTCCGTTTCAATGGCCGGACGGTCACAAGCCGCGATTCGGGATCATGCTCCGACATGCCGATGGAGATTTGCAGCCCAGCATCGCGGGACCGGTGCCGGGCACCGCGGCCGCGCGGGTCCGCGAGCAACAAACGATGGCCTTCACCTTCAGGGTTCTGATCAGCGAAGAGGATTGGTACAGCACCTATCGGACCTACGTGGACGACGTCTTGCATTTGACGGATTACCGGCGCAACTGGGAAGTTTCACTCACGGAGGCCGTGTATAATATGATTGATCTGTTGAAGAACGATCGCTACAGCGGATGGTGGAATCTGGGAAAGGGTTATTACCAGATTGAATCAAGAAACACCGTGAGCCAGCCCACGCCCGCGGTCGCGTTGTCCCTTTATCGGCTCAGCGCCGATGAGGAGCTTTATCGGAAACGCGTGGTGCCGACCATCGAATATTGTCTCTCGCGCAACAATTTTCATTTTGCGCCGGTCCAGCTCAACGAGAAATTCGGTGGATATCTTCATGATCTGAGCCACGCGATGCACGGACCGATTACTGCCTTTGCGCCGACGACATTCGGGACGATGTGGGAGCTGAGCAATCGACGCACCAAGGCGCTTGGCGATCTGGGGTGTGACACGAAATCCATTGGCCACGCGGATGAAAAGCGTATTGCCCTGAATATCGAGAGCGGAAAAGGCGAATTGATTCAAACCGGAGCGAATAAGTTGTCGGCCCAGTTCAATGCAGCCGGTACCCATTACGCACTTACCGGGGACAAAGCGTCGCTGGCGACGGCGATGAAGGATGCCGATCTCTATATTGAAAGCCGGATCAAGAGGGCGCCGACCAAAACCCACGAAGGCTTCTGGCATTCCAAGCTCCCCGATTGGGAGGGCTTGTTGTGGCTCTACGAACTCACTGGCGAGAAACGTTTTCTTGAGGCTGCGGCCTTCGGCGCGCGCCAACTGATGGCAGGGATTTGGACGCAGCCCACGATTCCTCCGGATGACGTGAAAGTGCCGGTCAACACCGAAGAATACCGGGAACGGCATGATGCCCTGAAGCTCTACCGCGGGGACGATCATTTCCGGCTCGGATTCCGGGCGACCGGTGAATTGCCGAGAATGCCCGAGCCCCAGCAGGCCCCCGCCTGGTTGGTATCCAACGTGGGATTAGGCTATGAAGGAGAAGGTTCCTACAACGACCCGCGCGCTCCTTTGGGACGATTCATCTTCCAGAGCGTGTGGGCGCCGAGCTTTCTGAGGCTGGCCCTGTACACGGGCGATTCGGGTTTCGCGACCTACGCACGCAATGCGGTAATCGGCCGATTCGCCAATTACCCCGGCTATTACATGCATGGCAGGGTGAACTTGCAGAATGACCCGCGCTACCCCTACAAGGGGCCGGATTTCACCTATATCTATTATCATCATATCCCGGCTCACCTTGGCTGGTGTATCGATTACCTTGTGTCCGATGCCGTGCGGCATTCCGAAAACAAGATCAACTTCCCTTCGCTTCGCCAAACGGGCTATGTGTACTTCAACTACCGAGTTTACGGCCATGCGCCGGGGAAGATCTTCGATTATCCCGATGCCTGGCTTTGGCTTGACCGCGCCTTGGTGAAGACCGATCAAGCGCAGTTTAACTATTTGACTGCCCACGACGATTCGCGGCTCTTCGTTCTAGTGATGAACCAGGATAAGGAGTCCAGAAGGGGAACCGTGATCGCTGATGCTCGACTTCTCGGCGTAAAGGAGCTGACAGGTCAAACGGTTAAGATCCTCGATGCCACTGGCAGACAAATTTCCACAACTGCTGCTGCGAAGGGCGAATTGGCAGAGGTGGAAGTGCCAGCCCGTGAGATGCGGGTGTTGGTCGTGGAGGGCGTAACACCGAGGGTCATTACCCATCAGATCAGCCATCCTCAACACCCCGGTTCCGGCGTTGTTGCCGTCAAAACGGATTTGGTTGTAAGCGAAGACGCAAGGCAGAAAGTCACGGCTTACGGCGCGCCGGTCCAGGCACTGCCGGGAGCATGGACGGCCTATGTGTGGCTTGACGCAACTCGCGAACAGGTAAGGAAGGCTGCGCTGAAGTATTCTTTGGATGGTGGACAGACGTTTCTGGAACAACGAAAGCAGGAATACCCGTTCGAATTCAGCGTGCCTGTGGCAAGTGCCTCACAGTTCGAGTTTGAGATTAGCGGCAGAGATTGGGATGGCAAGGAGTTCCGGACGGTCAAGCGGGAAAGGATCCAGCCTTCAAATTAGGGTTCTTTAGGCACAGCCGCCGGTATTCCTTGCTCCGTGGTTTGATTGTGAGGTCGCTCTCAAGGTCTGCCTCGAAGATTCCCACCGCTGCGCTGAAATTCGGAGTATCAATACGAGTACGAGCCTCCTGAGCCCAAGAAACCTGAAGCCTCCACCCTGCCAGCTTCCAACCTCACTCCGAAAATCACCGGTACCAACCCCATTTGACATTCCAAAATCCCGACCGATATTGCGCTGGCTGACATGGACGCAGGTAGTTGACGGAAGTTGGTTGCAGATGTTCATGTCAGCCTTCTTCTTTTTACCCCGGCACCCCAATCCAGCACCAACAAGCTAAAGGAGAGCCGAAACCTGACCTCGCTGGCTGCCTCCTAAGCCGTCCTTTTTCCCGGAGGGTGTCAGCATACCGGTTACCCGATAAGAACGCATCCTAGGGCACTTGAGGAGGCAATTCTGAAGCGGTGAGCCTCTGAATTCGACCAGCAGCAGTATTTTTCACCACCCGCAGCTTCCAATCCCGTTCAAGGCCGTTCAAAGCTGTCGGGAAAAACCAGAAACCGCAAGTTGGACCAAATTCTGCCCCCGAACATCCTCTGCTGCACTTGGCCCGATCCCCTCTACCAGTTAGGGCGGGTTCAATTGATCAGGTGCCTTCGACTATTTCTGACCGGCGACTTCTTTCCTGATCTCCGCCAACTCCGCCTTTGGTTCGTCAGAAAAGTGCTCCAGTTTCCCAGCACGACGATACCAATATTGGCTGTTGTCCTGGTCGCCTTCAATTTTGTGCAGGACGGCGTGGATCCAAGCAGCCGTCGCATCCTCGTATTGCTGCACGATTTGGTGAGCGGTATGCCATTCTGTTAAAGCAAGGTCGATGGCTTGGAGAAGGTCTTTGCCCATATCAAAAGCCTTAAATAGTGCCCAAGGGAATATGGAAAGGTGTCACGGCTCAAACATGCTCGGGGTTGCCTTGATCCGTGAGAGCGCCAACCTGAACGATGGCGAGCGAATGTCCCGACGCAAGCATACCTCCGGCCGATTGTGGGTTGCTTGCGGTTGGCCGGAAATTAGTTCCAGTCAGCGAGGATCTTTTCGGCTTTCTTTACCTCCTCATCCAAACCGGTAAAGTTGAACTTCATTTTCCCGGCTCTTCGGGTGACCACAACCTTAATGGACGACAAACCGCTCCGCTGCATTCGCGTGTGGAGTTGCTTGTGAACTTCCTCAATTCCGTGGTGTTGGAGACTATTCATGGTTAATCATCAACCAGCATCCGGCAGAAGGCAATGATTAAAGCCTCGGAACCGGCTCTCAGGTTGACTTCGGGACTTCCTCTTCCAGTTAAATCTTGCCCATTTTCCCTGCTCCAACTCTTTTATGGTTTACCCAGCCGTTGTCCAAAGCTCCCCTTGAACCTGCATGAAAAGAAAATCTGAGTATTATCCGCCATTCAAAGACGAAGGGGAGGTTGTGGCTTCGTGGGGTGAGGCAAAACTGATCAAGTATCTGAGCGGCAAATCTGAACTGAAGGGGGGATCGGAACAGGACCAGGCAGAAGCGAGGGACTGGATAGCAAGGTTCTGGGATAATGATGTGGCTGACGGGGATGGAAGGCGGGGTTGAGGGGGTAGGCAACATCCAAGTCCCCCACAGCAGCCAAGATTTTTGCTGTCACCCTCCCGTCTTCATCACATTATGGAGCAAGGTTTTTTCATGCACACCGAACACGAAGAGAATCCAGGCCATGGGCAATCCACCACCGCGGGTGACAGACACCCCCGGATGGTTCGAATGAAGGGCCACTTTGATGCCCCGAATTGCTCCGCAGCTGTTTGTTAGTTCATATTCTTGCTCCAATCCATCATGGCCGCGCCGCACGATAAAACCCCGCCGGGGCCGCAGTCGTCGAATCCACGATATCAAACAACCCGTTCGTGCCGGCGGTCGGTGTGGCGAACAGGCTCCAAGCCGAAAGGTTGGTCGAGGTCAGCACTTGATAGGCACTGCCCGGCGTGCCGCGCCAGGTCGCGCGAACGCTCCTCGGACCCTCACGCACGATAGACAAGGTTATCGGCCGATCGGCTAAGGCCGCAAAATTTCCCTCGGCGGCGAAGGGCGAGCCGGCAAAAGCCGAGTCCACCGCTTGTACGCTCCAGAAATAATTGGTTCCCGGCTTCAGGGAACCGAGGTGCCCGCCGAGGCGGTGCCCGGCGTTGCCTAATGCTGCCAGCCGCCGGTAGCCGTTTGTGCCGGATTGGGAGCTGACGACTTGCGAGCCGCCAGGTGAGGTGCCGACGCGCAAGATGTAAGTCAGTGCGGCAGCCGGGGTCTGGGCGTCACTCGCGGCGCTCCAGGAGAAATCCACGCTGGTTCCGATGACGTTCACGACGAGATTGGTCGGTGCGCTGGGGGCGGTGTTGGGAATGCCGGTAGTGTTACGGTAAAGGGTGAGGACTTCAAGGCCATTTTCATTGCCGGAAAGCGACAGGTCGAGATGACCGTCGTTATCATAATCAACCCAACTCACTGTGCCGAGGAAGAGGTTGTGAAACGTGACGCCGCTATCCGTGAAAGCGCCCCCGTTATTGTGGTAAAGAATCGAGCGATGCACCTGCGCGACTGCATCGTATCCAATGACCATTAGGTCCAAGTGGCCGTCATTGTCGTAGTCGCCCCATGCCCCGGAGGACCAGAGTAATCCCTGCAATCCGGCATTCGCATCCGTGAAGGCGCCGTCGTTGTTGCGATAGATGCGGGTGATCCAGCCATCATTGGAATTGCCTCCGAAGAGGAGGTCGAGGTCGCCGTCGTTGTCGTAGTCTCCCCAGGCTACAAAGCCAAGGTCCATGCCGGGTAAATTTGCCCCAATATCGGTGAAAATACCCCCGCCGTCATTGCGCCAGATTGCCGCCACGAGCGCCCCGCCGTCGGCCGCCCCGGTGATGACCACGTCGGGCCTGCCATCGTTGTTGTAATCCCCCCATGCCACCGCGCCGACATAGCAGTTCGGGAAAGGATGCGGCACGGAGGTAAAGACACCGCCGTCGTTGCGATAGAGCCGCGTGACCGGAACCCCAACGCCCGCCACTGTGCTGGTGGTCCCTGTGATGAGCAGATCAAGATCGCCGTCGCCATCGTAGTCCGCCCAGGTGACGCTACCCCCAAACACGCCGAGGAAAATACCCGAGACGGGCGTGAAGACCCCGCCGTCATTGCGGTAAACCCGAGTCGTACAAACTCCGTTGATGTCCAGACCGGTCATGGCGAGATCCAAATCTCCGTCGCCATCGAAATCGCCCCACGCCGCTGTCGCCCGGGACAAGCCCATCAGGACAATACCGCTGTCGCTGAAAGCTCCACCGGTGTTTTTGTAGATCGTCGTGAACGGGACGTCACGCTTGCCCGTACCCGCCACCAAAACATCCAGATCACCGTCACCGTCGTAATCACCCCACACGACACACTCCTGTGGCGCGGTTGGCAGGCCAGGTGGAAATTCGGTGAACTGTTGCGCCAAACCTCGGCTGGGCACGAGTGTCAATGCCACCGCGGCCAGGAGGCTGATGGGCACCCAGGACTTCGGCCGGTGCGAACGGCCTGAGTTGATGATAATCTGGCCGCCAAGGGCACTACGGTTTCCTCGGGCGATCGCCCGAGCCACTTTGCAAAAACAATGCTTCAACATAATCTTCTCTTTCTCTTTGTTTGTCTATTAGGTGGCTCTGTTTTCCACATAAGATGCGCCAACTGACAAAAGGTTCCCGGAATCATACTCCCGGGCTGGCGCAGCCGGACACCAAAGTCAAAACGGAGCGGCCTTCATTCGTTTAGACCGCCCCACTCGTGAGCGCCGTCGTGCCACGGGGCCGCCCCGACCTCACGCGAGGAAGCCCTGCCGCGCCCGTTGTTTTCCTCCGCAACCAAGGCCTGCTCCGAGAGCGGCGCGTCGGAAAATCCGCAGAACAAATCAGCCCCGGCTCCTGCGGCGATCTTCATACAATAAGCCACCACGGGATTCTCACTGCCTTGAGCCGCCCCCTCCGCATC
>Ga0118677_10014799_pt1 | contig 10937 bp, 6 predicted proteins | sample AliMusrvi5mmetaG_FD_86154 | JGI IMG/M metagenome (GOLD analysis project Ga0118677, IMG submission 86154)
CTGCCAACCTTGCCCGTTGATCGCCAGTCGATTCCTCGGCTAACAGAAATAATCCAGTTTTGAACCGTCTCTGCTGTCTAGTTTTGAACCGTCTCTGTCTAGTTTTGCTCCGGCCCCGACACGAGGCAATAAAAATATGAGAAATCAGCAAATTTTGCTGATTATTTTATTGGAATCGCGTGGCAAGGGAAGGGAAGGCAAAAAGTCTGAATCCCTTTGTCATGGTTTGCCCTACACGCCAGGCCCTCCTCCACGCGGTAGATTTGGGGACGAATCCGGGCGGGGTTTTCATTTCGAACCATTCCTTGTTGGACGTCGTTCCGCTCCGTTCCCGGGCCTGCCGAATCCTGAAAGACCAGACGGATTGCATTCGTATCCACTATTCCAACGCCTTTTGCTGCGACAATCGAGATTCCAACCAGCGATCAAAATGCCCGTCCCAAAGCCAATCCATGCCATGCCGTCCGCCATCACCGCCTTTTCATGCGTCGTGTGCCTCATGTCGCTCGCCGGACTTCCGTCGCAGGCTGCGGACTCCCCTACTCCCGAATTCCGCCACACCCTTATCCCGCAGGGGGCCCCGGACATCAAGGAACCCTATCAACCCGTGAATGGCGGCGCCTTCGTTGGACCAGAAATCACCAACTCGCCCGACCCGCTGGTCCGTTATCACTGGAACAATCCCAAAACCACCGACGATTTCCAAATCTATTTCCTCAGACCGGTCGCGGCGCTCGCCGAACCGGCAAATGCATTTGAAAACGTCACCACCGCAACCACCGGCACCACCGCCATCACCGTGAAAGCCGCCGGGGCCATCCGCCTCGACTTCGGCGTCGAATCCCCCGCCTGGGTGGAATTCGACAGCCCCGACTGCCCCGCCGATGTCGAAATAGGCATCAGCGAATACAATGAACCGGCCCCGCATAAATCCAAAGCCCCCGCCAAACACGGCAATACCTACCGCCTCGAACTCAACCGCGAGTTTTATGAAGGCGTGCGCTTCGCCTGGATTAACGTGAAAGCGCCCGCCACCCCATGGCACATCACCGGCATCCGCGCCATCTGTCAGGTCAAGCCGACCAATTATGCGGGCAGCTTTTCCTGCAGCGATCCGCTTCTGACAAAATCATGGTATATGTCCGCCTACGGCGTGAAAGCCTCGCTGTGCAAGGATTACTTCGGCTCCATCCTGATGGACCGCGGTGACCGCATGTCATGGACCGGCGACGCCCACACGTCCCAGGCCGCCGCCCTCGTCGCCTTCGGCAATTTCGATTTCATCAAAAAGAACATCGACAACACCTCCGGCCAAAGCAACGGCATCCGCAGTTATTCGTTGTATTGGGTGATGAGCCTGCTCGATTATTACAAGTATTCCGGCGATCGCGCGACCCTCAACCACTACATCGACAACGCCTGCGCCAAACTCGATGACGCCCAGAAGGTGTTCGACAAGAACCCGAATCTCAGGTTCTACGGCTGGGACGAACGCCTGTGCGCCGGATTCGAAATCTGGTTCAAATCCTGTGCGGAAGCGCAAAATGCCTATCAGATGTTGTCAATCCGCCTCTGGAACGACTTCGCCGATGTCATGGACCAATGCGGCCGGACCGATCTTCGCGACAAATACCGCGGTTTTGCCACCACCCGCCTGGCGCAACTCCGCCAAAATCCTGCATGGTCCGCCAACTTCGGCCTCCATGCCGCGTCCGATGCCATCAATACCGGCGGCCTCAACGACCCGGAGAAAAGCGCACTGTTTGACAGGTTGTTCACCGACCGTGTGAACCGCGTTTCGTTTTCGCCCTTCAACCAGTACTTCATCATCCAGGCGATGGCGTGCCTCGGCAAATACGACGACGCCCTGAGTTCGGTCCGCGACATGTGGGGCGGCATGGTCCAATACGGCGGCACCACCACCTTCGAGGTGTACCGCCCGTCATGGAACCAGGCCATCGCGCCCAACGCCGCCGTCCCTAACAGCCAAAGCGGCATCGTCAGCCTTTGTCACCCGTGGGGCGCCGGCGTCGTCAAATGGCTCAATGAGGAGGTATTGGGGATCACGCCCGTCCAGGCGGGGTTCAAGACCTGGCAGATTCTGCCACATCCCGGCGCCACCCTGACCCGGGTGGCCGGCGCGACACCCACACCGCAGGGAACCATCAGCGCGAGCTTCGACCTGACCACCGGCGTGTGCAATGTCACGGCACCCGCCGGAACTGTCGGCCGCGTAGGCATCCCCAAGGCGGGCAAATCCATCGGCGGCATTTCCATCAACGGCAAACCCGCATGGGATGGTGCCTGGCACGCGGTGGATGGCATCGGCGGCGCAAACCAGGATGCCCAATTTGTCTATCTCACAGATGTGAAACCGGGCACTTATGCCATGGCCGTCACCTACACCGGCAAGACTCCGGCATACAACGAACCGGCGGTGAAGTATGCCGCGGAATTCCTCAAAGCCGACACCACCACCAGCGGCAATTGGGGCGACCTCTACGGCAAGGACGGTTATGTGCTCTGCAACTATCATGGCGGCGGCAACGACGAGAAGTCACTGCCATCGTATGTCACATCCCTCGAATACTTCCGAGCCTTCCCGAAAAACGGCGTGCCCGATCCCACGCTGTGGGCCGAGAAAACCACCGACAAACGGGCCCTGGCACCCAATGTCCGCGGTAGCCGCGAGCGCAGCGCCGCATGTTATTCCAACAACGACCAGACGATGACTGTCACCATCGGCATCGAGGGCAAGCGGAACTATCGGGTCGCCTTGTATTTCGTGGACTGGGAAAAGAAAGGCATCCGCACGGCGGTCGAGATGTTCGATGCCGCGACGCTCAACCTGATCGCGCCGGTCCAAGTCGTGGACCAACCGTCCGGCGGGACCTACCTCGTCTATCAATATGACAAATCGGTGAAGTTCAGAATGAACAAAGTGCGGGGTGATCTCGTCACGCTCAGCGGGATCTTCTTCGACTCCGGGCCTGCCCCGTTGCCGATCAAGGACTATGGCCTCAAGGAATATATCCGCGTTTCGAAAGACCTGCCACACTCCGAACCCAAGCCATGGAAACTGGTGTGCGGGATTCCCTACAACTGCCATTTCCAACCGGTGATCGACGTCGAGGCATCCGCCGGAGCGGAGATCCTTTTCAACTCAAGCAATCCGCTGGTCCGCTATTTGGTGCCCACCGAGTCAGTCACCACCGATGCCGGCGCCAAAACCTACGAGGCGAAAAACTGGTTGAGCGGCGAGGGCGCGATCTACACCATCCCCGCCGGCGTCACCGTGAAAGCCGTGAAGTATCATGAAACCGGCTACGACACGACCATCGCCGGCTCGTTCGAGTGCAACGATAACGACTATAACATCCTGTGGAAAAAGGCGGCCCGCACCGCATACGTCTGCATGCGCGGCCATTTCTACGATTGCCCCGACCGCGAGCGGGTCGGCTTCTGGGGCGATGGCACTCCGGAGCTGGACCAATGTTTTTACGTGTTCGACACCAACGCCCACCGCCTGGCCAGGGATCTGGTGCGGCGCAAACTGGAACCCAAGTTCTATCCCGGCCAACACCTCGAGTTCCTCGGCGAATACGGGTTGTGGTACTACTACCTGCAAACCGGCGACCTGGAATCGATGCGCGACATCTACGCGCCGACCAAAACCTTCCTGTTCGAGACCTATCAATTCGGCAACGCTCATACCTGGTTCGACTGGGGCAAGGAAGTCAAGGACACCGCCGTCATCGAAACCTGTTTCTATTACATCTGCCTGCAAACCCTGCGCAAAATCGCCCTGGTCACCGGCCATGAGGCGGATCTGCCAGCCATCGACACCAAACTAACAGAAATCAAAAACTCCTTCGACACCAAATTCTGGAAAGATGGTTTCTACATGTCCGAGCAGGTGACCCAGCCGGATGACCGGGCCAATGCGATGGCGGTCAATGCCGGGCTCGCGGACCGCACGAAATGGCAGGCGATCTATGACAACGTGCTGACCAAGAAGACCTATTCGAGTTGTTTCTTCGACCGTTGGGTGTTTGAGGCCCTCTGCATCATGGGCAAACAGGATTACGCACTGCTGCGGATGTACGAGCGTTACAAGACCATGATCCCGTGCAGCTTCACCACCCTGTGGGAGCACTACGACCGCTGGTGGGCCTCGCACATCGACGCCTTCGACGAGGGTTCGTCCCTCAATCACGGGTGGAATCCCCCTGCCCTGTTCCTGTCACACACCATCGCCGGGGTGGCACCGGTCGAACCGGGATGGACCACCTATCAGATCATGCCCAAGGAGGCGTTCCTAACATCCATCAAGGTGGTGGTCCCGTCGATCAAAGGCAATGTGACAGTGGCTCTGAAGAAAACCGCAACCGAATACTCGATGGATATCATTTCACCCGCCGGCACGACCGCCATCGTCGGCATCCCCAAAGCGTCATTCACCAAACTCGACTCGATCAAGGCCAATGACGCCACCATCTGGGACGGCACCTTCCGAGCCGGCAAGGACGGCATCACCTGGGCCGGCGAAGATGACAGTTATGTGAAATTCAAGGTCACGCCGGGATCCTGGAAACTGGTCGGCCTCGGCACACTGCCGCTCACATCGCCCAAGCCGCCGCAGGCACCACCCGCCAATGACATCGTGCTCGACAAAAAATCATGGATCGCCACGGCCTCGGTGCCGGATGGCATGTTCCCGTTCAGTGGCGGCCACATCCCGGTTGAAGTAGGGGCCGCCAACGCGCTCGACGGCGACCACTGGAACGGTTGGCGCGACCTGACGAAAGTCCAGTATCCGGGACAGTGGTTCCAAGTGGACATGAAACAGCCGCAGACGTTCGACAAACTCGTGTTGGACAACACCTGGGCGCTGTGGGATTCCCCCGCAGGTTATGCGGTCACGGTTTCCAACGACGGCACAAAATGGAGCGAACCTGTCGCCACCGGCACCGGCACCCTCGGCATCACCACCATCACCTTCCCCACCCAAACCGCCAGATTTGTCAGAATCACCCAGACCGGCTCCAGTGACAAATATCATTGGTCAATCTATGAACTCGATGTCTGCCGCAAGAAATGAGATACGGCCTGCGGATTTGCGATCATTGACATTTCACAGGATGGGTTAAACCCCCAAAACCTCGTTAAGTAAATGCCATCCCCCCTTCGGGGCGAAAGACGCTCCGAGCCGGCGAATCCACGGCAACCGTTTGGGCTTGGCGGATGGAATCCGCCGCCACGAAAAGGGTGGTCCGCGACCGGCAACGCGAACCGTTCTATCCGGGCTTGTGATATTTCCCTAGCAGATCTTCCGCTTTCTCAGCGGTGACGGCTTCGTGGCAATCATCGTTGACCATGCACACCGGCGCGGTCCCGCAGGCGGCTAGGCACTCGGCGAATTCCACCGAGAAGTTGCCGCAGGGCGAGACGGCGATCGGTTGGTGGTGCGGGTCGCACTGCGAGCGGTCGATGCCGGTGAGTTGGCACAGGCGTTCCATGAGTTCATGGGATCCGCCCATGGCGCAGGATAGCGTTCGGCAGACGCGGATGTGGTATTTGCCCGGAGCGGATTGGCGGAAACCCGGGTAAAACGTCACCACCTCGAGCACCCGGATCGGCTCGAGCCCGAGCTTGTGGGCGACCCACTGGATGGCTTTGCCGGAGATATATCCGCACTTGTGCTGGACGAGGTGGAGGAGCGGCAGGGTGGCGGAGCGTTTGTTGGACGGATAGTGCGAGATGCATTCGTCGGCTTCCGCGTCCAGTTCGGGGGTGACATCGAACGGCGGGAAAAACGCCGTGCCCGGTGTCATGTGCGAGGTGACGGCTTCTTCGAGGCTGGAAACGTGCATGGTTGGGAATGGTGGTTGGATCGGCCCGGCACCTCACTTTTTCAACAGGGTCTCCAGATGGTTCATCACCACTGTGGGTCCGACATAGGTTGCGCCCTCATAGCTGGTCTTGATGAGATCGCCCTGCAGGTCGGTTAGAACCAGGTTGGGAATGCCGCCACCCGGGTGATGGAACTCCTGCTTGAATTTGGCCGTTTTGGCCAGCTTGAGTTGCGGCCATGGCATTTTCATTTCGGCGGCGTATCCATCCATGGCCTTTTCGTCGTTGTCACTGGTGATAAGGATCACCTCGAAGTCATGGTCGGCGGTTTTGCCGTCGGTGCGGGTCCAGACTTTGAACTCGGCGGGTGCCGTGGCGGTTAGAAGGCAGGCGAGCAGGAGCTGGAAGGCGGTTTTCATAACATGGGGGTTGGTGGTTTCAGCGGTCGCACTCTCCCATGACGAAATCGAGCGAGCCGAGGATGGCGGGGATGTCCGAGACCATGTGTCCCGGGAGCAAGCGGGAGATGATGGACAGATTGCAGAACGAGGGGCTGCGGATCTTGAGGCGGTAGGGAACTCCGCCGCCTTTGGAGAAGATGTGGAACCCGAGTTCGCCCTTGGGGTTTTCCGCGGCGAAATAAACCTCGCCGGGCGGCGCGTCGATCCCCTGGGTGGTAACGATGAAATGGTGGATGAGTTCCTCCATCGACATCAACACCTTTTCCTTGGCGGGAAGCACGCCCTTCGGGTCGGTCAGGTTGATCGGACCTGTGGGCATGGTGTCGAGCACCTGGCGGCAGATGCGGACGGCCTGGCGGATTTCCTCCATGCGGATCTGATAGCGGGCGTAGCAATCGCCCTCGTCGGCGATGGGTACGTCGAACTGATAGTTCTGATAGCCGAGGTACGGGCTGTCCTTGCGGAGGTCGCGGGGCACGCCGGAGCCGCGGAGATTGGGGCCGGTAAGTCCCCAGGCGATGGCGGATTCGCGCGAGATCACGCCCACGCCGAACATGCGATCGAGGAAGATCTTGTTAGTATCCAACAACTTCGAGACTTGGCCGAGGGCGACGAGGCATTCGTCGAGGAAGAGGCGGATGGTGGCGTCGAGGCCGGCAGGCATATCGCGCAGTTGGCCGCCGACGCGGGTATAGGAAGTGGTGAAGCGCGCGCCGGTGAGTTGTTCGCAGATGTTGTGCACCTTCTCGCGCTCGGTCATGGTATAGAGGAAGACGGTCATCGCGCCGACGTCCATGGCGCAAACGCCGACGCCGAGCATGTGGGAGGAAATGCGGGCGAGTTCGCAGCACAGGACGCGCAGCGCCTGGCCACGGGGCGGCAACGTCCACCCCATGAGTTTTTCCACGGCACAAGCGTAGGCGACGTTGTTGGACAGCGGGGCGAGGTAATCGAGGCGATCCGTGTAAGGCACGAACTGGTTGTAATGCATGTTCTCGGCGATTTTCTCATCGCCGCGGTGGAGGAAGCCGACATCCGGATCCGCCTTGCGGACGATTTCGCCGTCCAATTCGAGCACGAGGCGCAGGACGCCATGGGTAGCCGGATGGGACGGTCCCATGTTGAGGATCATGCGCTCGCCGACGAGGTCCGCGGTGGCGGCTTGGTAATCGTCCGCAGCCCTCGCCGCACGGGCGAGGGAATCGGGGGCCTGGATCTCGGTGGTGGATTCGCTCATGCCGGTGACGTTAGGATCAGTTCCAAAACCATGCCCCTTCGCAAGGGGTTTGTCATCTTTTTCATTTGCTGTCGCGACCGTAGCGTTCGAGGAATTGCTTGAGCAAAACGTCCACGCGTTCCGCATCGGGCGACGCGGGCGGCGGCGGTGCGGGCGGCGGCGACTCGGCGGCTGGCTGGCTGGTTTCCGGCGGCACCGTGTTCGTTGCCTCCTGCGGGGCGGTTTCCAGAGACTCGCCGCGGATCGGGAAGGACGAAACCAACGTGACCTCCGGCGCGGTAAGCGTGCCTTGCGGCGCGGGGATTTCCTCCGGTTCCGGCGCTTGGGCTTCTTCAACGATTTCCACCTCCTCCGTCCGATCCTCTTTGAGCACCGGGGAAACCGGTGACTCGTCCTCCACGACAATGGTAAATGGTGACACCCTCGGGACATCCGGTGCCACGGGAAGCGGTTGCGGCGCGGGAGGTTCCACTGGGGCCGGTTCATGGCTGGGTTCGGGTTCCCAAACGGCCTCGGGTTCCAGCGGTTGCGACGCGGGAATTTCTAACGAAACAGGCGTTTCGGCGGCTGGCGCCATCCCACCGTTCCAATCAGTCTCATCAATCCCATAACTCCCATCCGCCACCGGTTGCGGCGCGGGAATTTCCACCGGAGCAGGCTCATGAGCGGCTTCCGGTTCCACCGGTTCCGGCGCGGAAACCCCTAACGAAACAGGCGCTTGGACTGGCACCGTCCCATCAGTCCCATCCGTCGCATGATTCCCATCCCCGCCCAGCGGCAGCGGCAGCGGCGACGGAATTGGCGGCACCGGCGCGGCGGCCGACGCAACCGGCGGCGAATCCATGGCCGACGCCCTGAGCCAGGCGACCCCTGCGGCGCGGATCAGGCCGCGGGCATGGGTTCCGGCCGCCGCTCGGTCCACGCTGGCGAGCATGCGCGGCCCCAGCCCCGGCACCCGGGACTCGAGCAAGGCCAACATTTCATCTTCGGTGAGCGGGCTGAGTTCGATCACCACCTCGGAGAGCCGGTCGGCGAGACCGCCGCTGAGTCGCGGAACGAAGGCGCTCTGCCAAATGTCCTCGTTGATCGAGAGAATGACGTCGAGGCGCTCGACCGACTGGCGCAAGTCACCGAGGAACGCGGCCAACCGGAGGGCCGCCGATTCATCTGCGGAAAACCCTTCGAGGTTGTCGGCCACGAGCACCACGCGCATCAGCAACGACAACATGCCGAGCAGTGCTTCCAGCCGTTCGAGCAGCACGGTTTCTCCGGGACTGCCGCCGCGGACTTCATCGGTGAGCACCCGCAGGCGGGTCGTGTTTTCCGTCGGCGTGGATGCGAAACGGAACAAGGCATCAATCCAGAATGTCACTTCCAGGATGGGCAGCCCGCTGCGCTGGGCCAACTCAATGCTGAAGCGCTGGCCGAGGGCCGAAAAATTGTCGCGCGCCCAGTGGGCGGTGACCGCGCTCGGGTGATGGAAGTCGAACATTTCCACCGGCCGGGTCCGCAATGCGGCGAGCGCCGCCTCACGATCCTGGCATGGCACTTCGCCGTTTTCCACCAAGGGCTGCAACGCCAGGGCGAACAATCGGCGGGTCACCAAATCCAACACGCACAGCCCGCCCGAGGCCGGCAGCGGCCGCAGCAGGCAGCGCAACGCATCGTCGATGACTGTGCCGCCGTTGATCTGGCTGCCGAATGCCGCCCGCAGCGGGACGAATTCGTGAGTCGTTGCCAGATGGTGCTGGATGCGGGAAAGCAGGTGGGTTTTCCCATGGCCGGCCCGCGGTGCCCGCAACAGGATGCACCGGCCGGCTTGCTCCGGCGGAACCGTCAGAATGTCGTAAAGAATCTCGTAGGCCTGCCGATTGACCGCTTCCGCATGGGCGCGGGGAAGGTGGCCGAGAGATTCGAAGAGCGTTTGGAATGGGTGTTCGTTGGCCATGGCGTGCTTCGTTTGAAGAAGCGCAACATTGAATTCCTTTTGCCGCTTTCACAAGCGCAGAGGAAAAAAATCGCATACGCGGAAATTTCGCCGGCTGCGGATTCGCTCTGGCATTTCCCGACCTGTGAGGTTTTGATCGGGACATGAAGTGTTACCTCATCATGACCGTTCTCGGTAGCGACCGCCCGGGCCTCGTAAGATCCCTCGCCGATACCGTGGCGCGCCATGGCGGCAATTGGCTGGAAAGCCGCATGGCCCGCCTGGCCGGCCAATTCGCAGGCATCGTCCGCATCGAATGCCCGGATGCCGCGGTGGACGCGCTGCTCAATGAACTGCGCACGCCCGGCATCCCCGGCCTGACTGTGCAGGCGGCCCGCGAAGCGGCGGTGGATCCACCCGCGCGCCGCACCCTGACCGTGGACGTGATAGGCCATGACCGGCCGGGAATCGTGCGCGAACTCACCGCCGCCATCGCCATGGCCGGCGGCAACGTCGAGGAACTCACCACCAACCTCGAAAGCGCGCCCATGAGCGGCCACCCGATGTTCCGCGCTCACGGCGTCATCTCGATCCCGGAAAGCGCGGCATCCTCGGACCTCGCCACCGCCATCGAAACCCTCGGCGGCGACCTCACCGTGGACGTTTCCGCGTGATCTGGTCGGTTCCCGAATCGCGATGATCGCTTCGGATTGAGGATGGCAAGTGCAGACTTCCTAAACTCAGCCTTGAATTGACGGCGGATGGACCCGGAATTCCGGAATATGACATGGCACTCTTCAGGGCCAACGGCCCGATCTACGAAAGCCCAGGGCAACGCCCTGGGTCTAACGGATGTGGTGGAATTCGGAGCCCTGAAAGGGCGGTCCAATTGCGTCCACCCACGTTTGGGCCGCCCTTTCAGGGCTCAAAAATCCTCATGCGGTCCAAGTCCCAGGGCGTTACTGGGCTACCTTTGGGCGGACCTTCGGCCCTCAATATTTCCCGCATCCACCATGGGACGGTAAGGTGTGTTCCGTCACTTCAACAATCAACAATCCTCAATCAGTTGGGACGCGATGGCACGCTCACCCCCCCGGTTTCTCATCATGGCCCGCCGCGTGCTCGTGAAGTTGCCGGGTCCCGTTCGGACCATCGAATTCATGGCGCTCGCAGGAAACGCCCGCCAGCGCCCAGGCCACGAAAAGCAGGAAAAACAGTTTCATCGCGCGAATGTATAACCGATCCCCGCCGGAACACAACCCCTAACCTCAATCCCACAATTCCCTTGGCATTGGGGGACGGGCGTTTATACTCGGATACATGATGCTCAAGAGACGCTTCGGACGCACGGGGCTGGAGATGCCGGTATTCACCTGTGGTGGCATGCGCTACCAGCATTCCTGGCAGGACGAGGGGGTGGTGCCGGATGACAACCAGCAAAACCTTGAGGCGACGGTGC
>Ga0118677_10014800_pt1 | contig 10937 bp, 8 predicted proteins | sample AliMusrvi5mmetaG_FD_86154 | JGI IMG/M metagenome (GOLD analysis project Ga0118677, IMG submission 86154)
ATCTTAAAGCGGACGTGTTTGTTTATCAGTCGCCCAGAGGAGCGGTTTACAATTACTGCCGGATTGAGATCAAGCGCCGGACAACAGATCTATTGCCCGTGCTGGGCAAGGATTTGTTGTTGGTGCAGGACGGATCGGCCAGCATCACTGAACAAAAACTTCACTATTGCCGCGAAGGATTGTTGAAGTCGTTGGATCTTCTTGCGCCCGGGGATCGGTTTAACGTGGTGGAATTCCGCGATAATCTGGTGCAGTGCTTCGACACTTGGGCCAAGGTGAATCCTGACAATCTGCAGCAGGCCAGGGAGTTTATCGGACGGATGGAATCGGTCGGCAACACCGATATATTTGATGCCTTGAAAGGTTTGTTGAAATTCCCTCGTCAGGCTGGAAGGCCGGTTATTATGGTGATCGCCAGTGATGGTGATGCGACTACGGGCATAACCGACCACACCCAAATCATCGAGGCGTTCAGTCAGGCGAATCAAGGAGAGGTGTCGGTCTTCACGCTGGGCACATTCCCGGGCGTAAACGCCTATCTGCTTGATTTGCTGAGTTACCGCAATCGTGGGGACACATTCATTGTCAAGACGGGCCGATGGGATATTCCGGAGGTTTTTGAGAGCCGGGTGCGGGAAGTCAGCCGTCCGGTACTGTCCGATGTACGGTTTCGTTTCGCGGGTCAGACATTTTGTGAGGCCTATCCGTTGCTAACGGCGAATCTGTATCTTGATCGGCCGCTGGTCATCTATGGGCGCTATCTCAAAGGGACGCGGAGTCTGGTGTTCCAGGCAACGGGGCAGGCTGATGATATCAAATGCGACATGGTCTTTGATCTGGATCTTGAAAAGGCGATGCCGGCCGATGCCGGGGTAAAAACGAGTTGGGCCTGGCAGCGTGCCTATTATCTGATCGGGGAACACATCCGCACCAAGCAGCCCGGTATCATCACCGAACTCGGGCGCCTGGGAAAAACTTTCGATATCAAAATCCCTTATCAGGCCGAACTTCAGCAATAGGCCTCACTGCCTTCTCTGCGATACGTTACGCTTGGCTTAAACTTCTCTTAGATGTCCCGCACGTTTGGCCTCTGTATAAGCGGCGTAAGAACGGGCCAGACCATCACGCAACTCCACTGTGGGTTTCCACCCGATAGAGCGGATGCGGGAAATGTCCAGGAGTTTCCTGGGGGTTCCGTCCGGCTTGGTTGAGTCAAACACGATCTTGCCTTTGTAGCCGACTGTATCACGGATCAGGTAGGCGACCTCCAGAAGGCTTTGATCGACACCCGAACCGACATTGATCAGATCAGGCGGGTTTGCATTCTCCAGTAGCGCCAGTGTTGCGTCAGCCAGATCATCAACATACAGGAACTCGCGGCGTGGTTTCCCCGTGCCCCACATGACGACCTCGGGTAGGTCGGCTGCGCGGGCCTCGTCGAAACGGCGGATGAGCGCCGGGATAACATGGGCGTTATAGGGATGATAATTGTCGCCCGGCCCATATAGGTTGGTCGGCATGAGCGAATGGTACAGGACCCCATATTGTTTGCGGTAATACTGGCAAAGTTTGAGACCGGCGATTTTGGCGATGGCGTAGGGCTCATTGGTTGGCTCCAGCGGACTGCTGAGCAGATATTCTTCCTTCATGGGTTGTGGCGCTTCGCGGGGGTAGATGCAGGAACTTCCCAGAAAGAGTAGTCGCTGTATGCCGGTTTGCCAGGAACCGTGGATGAGATTCATCGCCATGGAAAGATTTTGGTAAATGAATTCCGCCGGATAGGTGCTGTTGGCCCCGATGCCGCCGACACGGGCCGCCGCCACAATCACGATATCCGGCTGTTGGGCTTCCAGATAGGCCTTGGTACTGGGTCCGTCGGTCAGGTCCAGTTCGGACCGGGAGCGGGTCATGATGTTCTTAATCCCGCGAGTCTGCAGGGCTCGCAGAAGTGACGATCCTACCAGGCCGTGATGGCCAGCCAGGTAGATGCGGGATGCGGGATTGAGTAATACAGGCTTGTTCATAATTTTTTTCCTTTCCGGTTGGTTTTCTTTTTTAAGATGGGTTGAGGAAGCACGGGCTTGACGGGCGCAGGGGTGGTGTCGTCCGCCTGGGCCGCCGTCAGTTCACGCATGGCAATTTTGAGATCCGCTGCGATCATCATGGAGACGAGAGCTTTGAAATGAACCCGGGGTTCCCAGTTGAGCATGCGTTTCGCTTTGGCCGGATTACCCACCAGCATGGCCACTTCTGAGGGACGTTCGTAACGGGGATCATGTTTGACATAGTCTTGCCAGTCCAGGTCCAGAAGGCTGAAGGCCTCGTCGCAGAATTCGCGAACCGAATGGGCTTCATTGGTGGCGATGACGTAATCATCAGGGGTATCCTGTTGGACCATTTGCCACATGGCTTCCACGTAATCTCCCGCAAATCCCCAGTCGCGTCGGGCTTCCAGGTTACCCAGGTAGAGGCTGTTTTGTAGTCCCACTTTGATGCGGGTGGCGGCTCGTGTGATTTTACGGGTTACAAAAGTTTCACCGCGCCGGGGAGATTCATGATTGAACATGATGCCGTTGCTGGCATGCAACTTGTAGGCTTCACGGTAATTCACGGTTAACCAATAGGCATAAGCTTTAGCACAAGCACAGGGACTGCTGGGATGGAAGGGGGTTTGCTCGGTTTGCGGAGCTTCGGTGGTCTGGCCGAACATTTCAGAGGATGAGGCTTGATAGAACCGGGTTTTCCCCTGCAAACCGGCACGACGAATGGCATCCAGAATACGGATGGTGCTCAGGCCGGTGATGTCGCCAGTGTATTCAGGAATATCAAAAGAGACGCGCACATGACTCTGGGCGCCAAGATGATAAATTTCGTCAGGCTGAAGTTCATAAACCAATTGCACCATCTGAACCGGGTCCGCCAGATCGCCGTAATGAAGCGTCAGGCAGGATTCCTTGATATGCGGGTCGCAATAGAGGTGGTCGATCCGTCCGGTATTGAATGAGGACGAACGGCGGATGACGCCATGAACTTCATAGCCCTTTGCCAGAAGCAATTCCGCCAGATAAGAACCGTCCTGCCCAGTGATCCCAGTAATGAGTGCTCGTTTCATGGTTAATACAATATCACTCCGCCGATCCAATGTATTTGCGTATATACGTAAAATAATGGTATATATATACGCATGATTAAGGCTTTGGCAGAGGGAAAACGGCGTATTAAGTCCGATACCGTCCAGGGTGTGGCGGTGTTATTTGATAGTGAATTGGATTATGCCACGTCGGTTTATCAGGGTGTTCAAGAACATATTATGGCGGCGACCGGTTGGCCGGTATTACCGCTGGCATCAGGAAGTGAAGCCGCGCTAGGCATCCTGCTATCTGCCGGAAGGTTGCGGGGGATCATCGGTCCGTTTGTCAGTGACAAATGGATTCAGAGCCACGGATTTGCGTCCGTACCCATGGTTAATGTCGGGAATTTGTCGGATATAAAGAGCGTGGATGCGGTGACGCCGGATGATCGTGAGGCTGGGCGTATGGCGGCGCGAGTCTTCGTGGAGAGCGGAGTGCGGCACTTTGGGTTTGCAGGGATTTCAGGCATTTTCCATTCGCGATTGAGACACGAGGGATTTTGTGAAGTTATCCAGGCTGCGGGTGGCGAGGTTTCCATTGCGCCCATGGTGGGGGCAGGCGGAATGGCTTCGGCTTGGCATAGTTGGTTGGAAACACTCAAGGAGCCTGCCGGGGTTTATTGTGCAACAGATTATCATGCCCGGTTGGTGGTGGCGGCTTGCCGTGAAATGGGCCGGTTGGTACCGGACCAGGTGGCCGTTATCGGGACTGGTAACGCCTTAATGCAGGGATTGTTTGCGGGAATCGGGTTATCTTCGGTTGAGTTATCCGGGCGGGCCGTGGGGCGTGAGGCGGCGCGTCAACTGGAGGCCCGGATAACCGGAAAAATCACAGGAGCCCCGATACGGTGCTGGATTCCGCCGGTACGGGTCTTGCATCGGGAATCCTCAGCCAGTTGCCTTGGTGGCGATCCCGTTGTTGCCAGAGCCCAGGCCTATATCCGGCCCAGACTGGCCGAACCCATGGATGTGGCTGCGGTGGCACGTGGGATAGGTGTTTCGCGCCGTTTGCTGGAAATGCGCTGCAAGGCCGTGTTGAAGAGGAGTCCTTACCAGGAGTTACTGCGACTGCGCATGGAGCAGGCTGTCTATCTCCTGGCGAACACGACCATGAAGGTATTCGAAGTCGGTATGGCCTGCGGTTTCCCTGAACCCCATCATTTCAGCGCCCTGTTCAAAAAGTGGTATGGCCGCTCGCCTCAGGCGTGCCGGTAGGACTTTGCCGATTTGAAAAAGCTTGCGCCGTACGGTGTGGTGTTTATGATTCGGGCCATGAACACACGTAAAGTTGTATTGATTGTTGGTCTTTTGGTGGGGGTATTCGCTGGGGGGGCAATGGCGTCTACGGCGCAGGTGATTGATTTGGGGGCTCGTTTTCATCAGACGCACTCGCAATTTGTCAGTCTGCCTTATGCCGATGGGGATTGGACTTATGAAGCGGGCTATGAAATTCATGAGGAAAACGCTCTGTTGCAATTCGTTTGCGGTTATACGCCGGAGTTTGCCGATCACAAGGACTTCGAATACGGCATCACCCCTGAAGCCAATCTTTTGCTGAAGGATGGCCTGTTTCAGGGCGGGCTTGGTGTTCTCTCTACCTATACCCGAGATGGGGCGGGTAAAGGCAACTGGATGGACATGTATTGGCAGTGGGTGCTGGGTTTGAATGTGCCGCTGGGCAAGAACTTCAGCATTCAGGCCAATGCCTATTATGTATTTGAGAATTGGGGTTCTCTGGGGAAATTTAAGGTTGGCGACATCGAATACGGTGGCTTTCTGGGCTACAAATTCTAGGTCGATTTGAAGAGCCGGTTCCTTTCCTGTCCTATGGCCAAAGCCCATTATCATCCTGATCGTGTCCTCCGGGAACTTGCTGTCGTTCTTTCCCGGTTGGATGCGGGTGGGGTAAATGATGTGTTTCAGGCACTCTTGACGCCACGGGAACGGGAAAAGATTGCCTTGCGATGGAAGTTAGTTTGCTTGCTAGAAAAGGGCGTCACCCAACGGGCCATCGCTTCCCGCTTGGGAATCAGCCTCTGCAAGATCACGCGAGGCTCGCATGAGTTGAAGTTTGGCCCGACTGCCTTCCGTAAGGCGATCCGGCATGCAGTGGAAAAGAAAGAGAAGTAATATGTTCAAGTCGGTTTCGCGAAAAGTGGATTTCCCTGGGCAGGAAGTGGAGGTCTTGGAATATTGGGATCGCCAGCACATTTTCGAGAAATCTCTCGAACAGCGCAAAGATGCGCCTGAGTATGTTTTCTATGATGGGCCTCCTTTTGCCACAGGTTTGCCGCATTTCGGGCATCTTCTCGCCGGTACCATTAAGGACATTGTTCCTCGTTACCAGACCATGCGCGGGCATTTGGTCAACCGCCGGTTCGGCTGGGATTGTCATGGGCTTCCTGTTGAGTACGAAGTCGAGCAGGATCTTAAGCTTGGCGGGAAGCGCGATATCGAAGCACTCGGCGTGGATGTGTTCAATGAACGGTGCCGGAGCATCGTCCTGCGTTATACCCGTGAATGGCGCCAGGTGGTGACCCGCATGGGGCGATGGGTGGATTTTGACCACGATTACAAGACCATGGACCCGGCTTACATGGAGTCCATCTGGTGGGTATTCAAATCACTTTGGGAAAAAGAACTGATATATGAAGGCCACCGGATTGTGCCGTATTGCCCGCGCTGTACCACGCCGCTTTCCAATTTTGAGACGAATCAGGGCTATGCCGATGTTCAGGATCCGGCCGTGACGATCCGGTTCAAAGTCGAGGGGCAGGAGCGTCTCTATGTATTGGCCTGGACGACCACACCCTGGACTTTGCCTTCCAATATGGCGTTGGCGGTGGGGAAGGATATCCCTTACGTCAAAATCAAAGATGGAGATGATTTCTACTACCTTGCCAAAGACCGGGTCTCCGCCTACTACAAAAAAGGTGCGGCCTTTGAAGTGCTGGAAGAAACCACCGGTGCTTCCTTGCTCGGACTGCGCTATGAGCCGCTTTTCCCATACTATGCCGACTACAAGGCCAAGGGGGCCTTCCGGGTCATTGCAGGCGACTTCGTGTCGACCGCCGATGGCACCGGTGTGGTGCATATCGCGCCGGGCTTTGGTGAAGACGATAGCCGGGTGGGAAAAATTGAAAAACTCCCCGCGCCCTGTCCCGTGGATGCGGAAGGCCGGTTTACCGATGAGATCACCGATTATGTCGGAAGGGCCGTCAAAGAAGCCGATCACGATATCATCAAGCGTCTGAAACATGAGGGAAAACTGATTCATCACGCCGTGATCAATCATAGCTATCCCCATTGCTGGCGTTGTGACACGCCGTTGATCTACCGCGCGATTTCGGCCTGGTATGTCCGGGTCGAACAGATGCGTGACCAGATTCTCAAGGCGAACAGTCAAACCCGCTGGGTGCCGGATCATTTGCGGGATGGTCGCTTTGGCAAGTGGCTGGAACAGGCCCGGGATTGGAATATCTCGAGAAACCGGTATTGGGGCACTCCGTTGCCTGTTTGGCGTAGCGATGATGGCAAAGAGGTGATCTGTGTCGGGTCTGCCGCCGAATTGGAGCAGCTATCCGGCCAGAAGGTGACCGACCTGCATAAGCATTTCATGGATAAGATCGAGATCCCTTCGCGTGAAGGGCGCGGCACTCTTAAACGTATTCCCGAGGTGTTGGATTGCTGGTTTGAGAGTGGCGCCATGCCCTATGCCCAGGCGCACTATCCGTTTGAAAACCGTCAGCAGTTTGAAGGCCATTTCCCCGCCGATTTCATCGCCGAGGGTTTGGATCAGACCCGTGGCTGGTTTTACACCCTGATGGTGCTCTCGACGGCCCTGTTTGATAAGCCGGCTTTCCGGAATGTTATTGTGAACGGGTTGGTGCTGGCTGAGGATGGGCGTAAGATGAGCAAGCGCCTGAAGAATTACCCTGATCCGAGCTACATCATCAATACCTATGGGGCCGATGCGCTGCGGCTTTATCTGATTAACTCGCCTGTTGTCCGGGCGGAGGATCTGCGATTTTCCGAGACGGGTGTGCAGGATTTAATGAGAAATCTGCTCATTCCGCTGTGGAACGCCTATGGCTTCTTCGTCACCTATGCCAATGTGGATGGATGGGTTCCGAAGTCGGGAATACGGAATGCGGAACACGGAATTCAGGAGGAAAACCTGCTGGATCGATGGATTCGCAGTTCAATGGAATCTCTGTCGGCCAACGTGACGAAAGCCATGGATTCATACGATCTGCAGGGGGCGGTTCGTCCGTTTGTCCGCTTTATTGAAGATCTGACCAACTGGTATATCCGACGAAGTCGCCGGCGTTTCTGGAAGTCACAGGATGATGCGGATAAGGCGCAGGCCTACGAGACGCTCTATTATGTGCTTCTGAATACCTCCAAGATTGCGGCCCCGTTCATTCCGTTTATCAGTGACGCAATTTACCGTAATTTGCGAACGGACGAGATGCCTGAATCTGTGCACCTCTGTGATTTCCCGCAGGGGGATGCGAGTCACCGCGACCCGGTGTTGGAGCGGCAGATGGCGGCGGTTATGACGGTGGTGGCCTTGGGCCGCACCTTGCGCTCGGCTCATGACTTAAAGGTGCGGCAGCCCTTGAAGAAATTGCATGTTGCCTGTCGTAATGCCGAATTGCTCAAGTGCATGAGTGATCTGAAGGACATCATCCAGGAAGAGCTGAATGTCAAAGAGGCGGAATTCCGGTTGAGTGAATCCGATTTTGCGACCGTCAAGACCAAGGCGAACTTTGCGCGGCTTGGGCCGAAATTGGGGCCGTTGATGAAAAAGGCGGCGGGCCTGGTTGCGGGTCTGAAGAGCGAACAGATTGAAATCTTGTCGGCGGGCGAACCGTTGACGGTGGTGCTGGATGGCAAGACCGTCGATTTGACGCTGGAAGACGTGATCATCGAGCATCTGCCGCGTGAGGGCAGTGTGGTGGCGGCGGAAGGCGGCATTGTGGTAGCGTTGGATACGGCCTTGACCCCGGAACTGGTGGCAGAAGGCCTCGCCCGAGAGTTTGTAAGCAAACTTCAGAATATGCGCAAATCCGCGGATCTGGAAGTGACGCAGCGCATACGCGTTCAGTTTATCGGGACGGAAGAGATCAAGCAGGCTGTGCTGGCCCATCTTGAATATATTACAACCGAAACGCTGAGCGTTTCTTGTAAGGCGGTGACCGTGACGCCTGAGGGGGCGACCGAGTGGGATTTGAATGGGCACCCCTGCGTCATCAAGTTTGAAGCCGTTGCTCAGAAGTGATTTGAAATCAAGAAAGGGATAAGTAGATATGTTGACGTTGCTTTTATCTTTGTTGGGAATGATCGGTTGCTGGATTGGGCTCCACATCGGGCTGCGCTGGGGAAATTGGAGTGTGATCCTCGCCGTGCTTGTCGGTCTTGGGATGCAGATCGGGGCCACCTTGTTTATTCGTCGGCGGATTACCGCCCTGATGACGGCGATCCAGGCGCGCATTACGGAGCGTACCAATACGCTGCGTCGGAAATACGAGCAGATGGCAAGTCGTGGCGGCAATGTGCGATTTCTGATGGATCAGGCGCGCAAGGATCAGGACGCCATGTTGGTGGAAGCGCTCGAAGCCAGCAAAAAAATGGATCCCTACAGCAAGTGGAGCATTCTACTGGATCGTCAGATCAACGCCATTCGTGTGCAGTTTCTATTTCAATTGAAAAGATTTGAGGAAGTTGACCGCCTTCTTCCTAAAACGATGCTGGGTGATCCCGTATTGTGCTGCATGAAAATGTGTCGTGAATACCAGAAGGGCGAGTTGGAAAAGCTGGAAAAAACCTATAACAAGTACCGGAAGAAATTCAAACGGGACTCCGTTCTGATTTATGCCACTTACTCATGGATGTTGCTCCGCAAGAAATTGAATGAGAAAGCCCTGCAAGTTCTTGTGGATGGAAAAACCGCGACAGAAGACGAGACGTTGGAGCAGAACTGGGAGGCTGTAGCCAATGGCAAGGTTGGCCAATTTTCCAATGCAGATTTAGGGGAATCCTGGTATGCCCTGTTGTTGGAAGAACCCAAGCAGCCAAAGCAACCCGGCCCCCGTCAAATGCGCCCCGGCGCCAAGTGGCGACGTTGATAGAAGTGACTCGCTTGGCGATCATGCTCTGTCCAGTACCTGGACCAGACGTCATCATCATCCATTCCCTCAGAATCCAGATTGCTTGGCTAAATTCAAACTATTGATCGTATGTCTGGAATTGAAATAACCGGATTGCTGGTTGTGATTCTTGCTGGAATTTTCTCCGGGGGCTGTGCGGCTCCCATGAAAGCGATGAAGCGTTTCGGTTATCCGCATTGGGCCTTACTTTCCCAATTGATGGGGTTACTCATTTTGCCTTGGTGTGCCACCTTGTTGTGGTGTCCCGATGTCTTGGCGGCTTACGCGACGATTCCTGTCATGACTCTGGTGAAAGCCAACCTGTTTTCGTTTGCCTGGGGTTTGGCTAATGTTTTGTGTGGACTTTGCCTGGTGAGGATCGGGTTCAGCCTCACCGTTGGACTACTCACCGGTGTTGGGCTTCCCATAGGGGTCCTCTTACCACTTCTCTTTAAGGGGTCAGGAAAGTTCTCTGAAGCACCTTCACTGGCTTCTACCAGTGGTCTATTCATTATGGTTGGAGTGTTGTTGTTGATGGCGGCAGTGATAATCATGGCACGAGCCGGGTTCGGGCGTGACCGGGTTCTGGCGTTGCAGGGACACACCGGGAGGGGGTTTGCCGCGGGGTTCACGATGGCAATTCTGGCTGGCGTGTTGCAAGTGGGCTTGAGCTTTGCCTTTGTCTACTCGCAGGCTCCGATTAGCGCCGCGTTGGAGGCAAGGGGAGCGAGTCCGGCAGCCGCCAATTTGGGTGTTTGGACTATCGCGCTATTGGGTGGGGTATTGCCCAATCTAACTTATCCCATCTGGTTAATCGTCAGAGAACGGAGTTGGGGCGTTTTTGCGCTAGCACCGCGAGACCTAGTGTTGAGTCTGTTAATTGGACTCATGTCCTTTCTGGTCTTTATATGTATGGGGACTGGCATGAAACAGATGGGGGCTCTGGGCGCCTCAGTGGGTTTTGGCGTCTATCAAGCCATGATGTTAGCGACCTCACAGGCTGTTGGCCTTATCAGTGGTGAATGGCGGGGAATTGCGGGCCGACCACGGTTCCAGATGGCCTGGTCGCTGATGCTCATTTTCCTGGCCGTGATCTTTCTTGCGGTCGCCAACAGCGTATGATGACATTCCGTTAGACAAACCCCGCCCCAGCTCACCACCTTACGCTGTGATCTTCGTCCGAAGACATTGTCAAGTCAATGGATCAAAGCCCTTAACTCAGGCGGATTTGACACAGCCGTCCCGTTTTTGCACACTCTCCCCCATGAAAGCGCCTCTTCATGTTGGTTTCGACAGATGTGTGTCTGTGCCGCCAGGAAAGCGATTTCTTATCAGTTTATCAGGGTGATGGTAGTACTTATGGATACGGTTAAAACACTTCGGCAACTCGGGGAAAAGTATGGGACGCCCCTTTTCGTGGTGGATCACAATGTCCTTCGGCGGAACTACGCCACTTTCAAGAAGTATTTACCCCGCATTCAGGCCTATTATGCGGTGAAGGCCAATCCGGACCCTGCAATCGTCAAGACCCTTTTTGACGCGGGGGCCAGCTTTGATGTCGCCTCGATGCCGGAATTCAATATTGTGCATGAATTGATCAAGCACCTGCCGGCAAAACAGAGGCAGGATTGGATCTGGGACAAAATCATCTACGC
>Ga0118677_10014801_pt1 | contig 10936 bp, 7 predicted proteins | sample AliMusrvi5mmetaG_FD_86154 | JGI IMG/M metagenome (GOLD analysis project Ga0118677, IMG submission 86154)
GAGTAAAGACAACGGCACAGTCTTGAAGGATCTGGGAATTGCGAAGATATTGCATTGCCGAGTGAGATATTTTACAGATGGGGCGGTGATTGGCAGCAAGGAGTTTGTGAACGAGGCGTTTGCCCGGGCACGGGAGCGATTCAGCGCGAAGCGCAAGGATGGAGCGCGGGCGATGCGGGGCAACGGCAGCGGCGTGAAGGGATTGCTGTGGAGTGCCAGGGATTTGCGCGTAAGAGTCTAACAATCTGGATTCGATCCAGCGTTTTTCGGGGTACTGCAAGGTTTGAATTTGCTAGGCGGTTATCGAATCGGAAAAGCGGCGCGAGATCAGGAGGTGTCCCGCAAGGACCCACTCATCGACCAGCAGATGGTGCGGATGGGCACCGCTAACAAAATCCTCCTGGACGCCATCAAGATCTGTGCCAGGAACCTGTTCTACTAGGCGCTCGCCCCGTTCAAAAAACTCTATGACAACAACCGCGACGACCCTGTGCGCTTCCGCGAGTTGACCCGCATTGACGGGGTTCTGCGGCCCGGCGCGGCGGGCATGGAAGTCCATCTCGTGTCACACATGCACCTGGCTCCCAAAATGCGCGGCGTCATTTCCGGCATCCGTCACACCTCCCCAAAACCGACGTCCTCCAACAGAATCTGGTTTTTCACTGCGGCGTTGGCCAGCACGTCGCAGCGTTCATTTTCGGGATGGCCGGCGTGACCTTTCACCCAGTGCCAGCGGATCGTGTGTGGTTTGATGGCGGCTAACAGCAGCAACCACAGGTCGCGGTTTTTCACCGGTTGTTTGGCGGCTGTCTGCCAACCTCGGCGTTGCCAGCCGGCCAGCCATTTTTTGTCGAGGGCGTCGATGAGGTACTTGGAATCCGAGTAGAGATCGACCTCGCAGGGTTCGCGGAGCAATTCCAGCGCGGCAATGGCCCCGCGCAATTCCATGCGGTTGTTAGTCGTGAGGCGGTAGCCTGCGGCGAGTTCCTTGCGGTGGGCACCGCAAACCAGCACCACCCCGTAGCCGCCGGGGCCTGGATTGCCCTTGCAGCCGCCATCTGTATAAATCACCACACGTTTCATCGGGCGGCAAGGTGGCCTAATGAGTGGGATTTGCCAAGTCCGGCGTGCAGGGATTCAGCCATGCGCAACGGGCAGCGCTGGAGGCAACGCTGTGGGCTGCGCAGACTTTTTCGAACCAAATGCACGCGACACGAGCACAAAGAAGAACGGGATGAAAATCAGGTCGATGAAGGTGGCCGAAAGCAAGCCGCCGGTCACCGCCGTGCCGATGGCGTTCTGGGCGGCCGCACCCGCTCCGTGGGTCAGTGCCAGTGGCAGGGTGCCGAAGAAAAACGCCAGTGAGGTCATGATCACCGGTCGCAAGCGGATGCGCACTGCGGTGAGCGTGGCATCCACCAAATTGTGGCCCTGATGCATCTGCTGCTTGATGAACTGAATGATCAGGATGGCGTTCTTGGTAGATAGGCCAACAGTTGTTAGGAGTCCGATTTGCAGATAGACGTCATTGGGGAACATGCGCAATTTGACGGCAGCCACCGCGCCTAACAATCCAAGGGGTAGCATCAGCAGGTTGACAAACGGGATGGTCCAACTTTCATACAAAGCCGCCACTGCGAGGAACACCACCAACAGCGAGATGGCATACAGGGTCGGGGCTTGGGCACCGGCATGTTTCTCCTCGTAGGAAAGGCCGGTCCACTCATAACCGATGCCAGGCGGCAACATAGTCGCCAATTTTTCCATTTCAGCCATGGCTTCGCCGGTGCTGACGCCCGGTGCTGCCTGGCCTAGCAGTTCGACGGCGGGAATGCCGTTGTAACGCTCCAGGCGGGGCGAGCCATACTGCCAGTGGGCGCTGGAGAAGGCGGAGAAGGGCACCATCTGGCCGCTCTTGTTATTGACGAACCAACTATTGATGTCCTCCGGCAACATCCGGTAACGGGCATCCGACTGCAGGAAGACCTTTTTGACCCGGCCGTTCTGAATGAAATCGTTGACGTAGGAGCTGCCCCAAGCGGTGGCAAGGACGTCGTTGACCTGCGACAGGGATACACCCAAGGCACCGGCCCGCACATCGTCGATGTCGAGGTTGAACTGCGGCGAATCGTCCTGGCCGTTAGGTCGTACCCAAGCGATGAGTTTGGGGCTTTGCATGGCCATGCCTAGCAATTGGTTGCGAGCCTCCATGAGTTTTTCATGTCCGAGGGCCCCTCGGTCCTGGAGTTGGAAGTCGAAGCCGCTGGCCACCCCCAATTCGGGCACCGCTGGAGGGACGAAAGCGAATGCTATGCCATCGCGGATCTGTGAGAAGCTCTGCATGGCCCTGCCTGCAATGGCCTGCGCCCTGAGTTCCTTGCCTTGGCGCAGTTTCCAATCCTTGAGTTTGATCCAAGCCAAGCCCATGTTCTGGCCGCTGCCCGCAAAGCTGAAACCCGCCACGCTGATGATACCTTCCACAGTGGCGGCCTCATCCACAAGAAAATGGCGCTCCATTTCCCGCATCACCTCGAGGGTGCGTTCCTGGGTGGCACCGGCCGGCAATTGGACCTGACACATAATGAATCCCTGGTCCTCATCCGGTAGGAACGAAGTGGGCAGGTGGATGAAAAAATAGCCCATTGCGGCGACGATGCCACCGTACGCCACCAGGTAGCGCAGAGGCTTGCCAAACGAGCGGCCGACGACGCCTTCGTATTTGCTTCGGCAGAAGTCAAACACCCGGTTGAAGTGGCGGAAAAACCCACTGAACCAGCCGCTCTCGCCGGCAACGTGGCCCTTGGCGACGGGTTTGAGGATCGTGGCGCAAAGTGCCGGGGTGAGGATCATCGCCACGAATACCGACAGGATCATGGCGGAGATGATGGTGACGGAAAACTGACGGTAGATCACTCCAGTGGAGCCGCTGAAAAACGCCATAGGCAGGAACACTGCCGTGAGCACCGTGGCGATGCCCCACAGCGCACTGGTGATTTGCCCCATCGATTTGATGGTGGCGTCATGGGGGGAGAGCCCCTCCTCGGTCATGATGCGCTCGACGTTTTCCACCACCACGATGGCGTCATCAACCAACAACCCGATGACGATGACCAGCGCGAACATGGTCAGTGTGTTGATGGAAAAGCCGGCGATGGAGAGCACGCCCATGGTGCCTAGCAAAACAACCGGTACCGCGATGGTGGGAATGAGGGTGGCACGAATGTTCTGCAGAAACAGGAACATGATGATAAATACCAGACAGACCGCCTCGATGAGGGTGCGCACCACCTCCTCGATGGAGATTTTGACAAACGGGGTGGAGTCATATGGATAGGCCACCTTCATGCCAGGTGGGAAGAACTTCGAGAGTTCCGCCATCTTGGCCTTGATCCGGTCGCCGGTTTCTAACGCGTTGGCACCGGCAGCCAGTCGCACCGCCATCCCCCCTAACGGTTTACCGTTGTAGAACGATTGGATTTCGTAGTTCTCGGTGCCGATGCGGCTTTCAGCCACATCGCCGAGTCGCACCACGGAGCCGTCGCTGTTCGTGCGCAAGATGATGGCGTCGAACTGGGGGGTCGTCTGGAGCAGGGCGCGGGCGTTGATGGTGGCATTGAGTTGCTGGCCCTTGCGGGCCGGCACACCGCCAAACTGGCCGGCGGAAATCTGGACATTTTGCGATTGGAGGGCTGCAATGACGTCATTGGTGGTTAGATGAAAGTTATTGAGCTTAGCCGGGTTCACCCAGATGCGCATGGCATTCTGTGTGCCGAACACCCGCATTTCGCCAACCCCGTCGAGGCGGCTAATAATGTCCTGCAGATTGGATACCATGTAGTCGGTCAGCGAGCTGCGGTCCATGCTGCCGTCCTCCGAAACGAGGCCGACGATGAGCAGGAAGTTGCGCGTGGACTTGACGACCGAGATGCCCTGGCGCTGTACAATCTGCGGCAACAGCGGAGTGGCCAGTTGCAATTTATTCTGTACTTGTACCTGCGCTATGTTAGGGTCGGTGCCCGCCTTGAAGTTCAGGTTGATGGCCACCGCCCCGGTCGCGTCGCTGGTTGACGACATATAGATCAGGTTGTCGATGCCGTTGAGCTTTTGCTCAATCACTTGGGTCACCGTGTCCTGCACGGTTTGGGCGGATGCCCCCGGATACAAGGCGTTGATGGTGATTTGCGGTGGCGCAATGGACGGGTATTGTGAGACCGGCAATGTCTTGATAGACAGGAAGCCTGCCAGCATGACCATGATGGCGATGACCCAAGCGAAGATCGGACGGTTGATGAAAAAGCGCGGCATGGAGGGGATTGATTAATTATACGCTAACAATATGGGTGCTGAGCAGATCCCTCGAAGTACCTGTCGGGTGATCTCTCCGTGGGGTGTCACTTCCTGAAAATCTGCGTTCATCGGAGGTTTCATCTCTCTTCTTAAGCTTGTCCAGATCACTTGGCTGCGGCTGGGGTGGCTGGTGCAGAGGATGCAGGCGCGGCAGGTGCGGCCGGTGCGGCCGGTGCGGCCGGTGCGGCCGGTGCGGCCGGTGCGGCCGGTGCGGCCGGGGCTGGGGCAGGCGCGGCAGGTGCGGGCTTGGCCACGAATGGCAGGGCCTTGACGGGGGTGCCTGGGCGGGCCTTTTGGAGTCCTTCCATGATCACCCGGTCGCCCACTTTCAAGCCATCGGTTACTAACCAACTGTCGCCGACGGTGCGGGGGACCGTGATCACCTGCGGCTCGGCCTTCTCATCGGCATTGACGGTCATGACCGTGGCGTTGCCAGCCGGATTGCGAGTGACAGCACGCTGCGGCACGAGGATGGCTTGGTCCTTGACCCCTTCCTCGAGCACGGCGCGCACGAACATGCCGGGCAGCAACACGAGTTTTTGATTAGGGAAAAGGGTGCGCAGGGTGACCGAGCCGGTGCTCTGATCGACGAATGCTTCGGAAAACTTCAGGGTGCCAGGCTCAGGGTACTGGCTGTTGTCGTCCAGCAGCAACTGCACTTTTGCCTGGCTGGCTTCATGCGTGAGTTGCCCGCTCTCCAACGCTTTGCGCAGGCGCAGCATTTCGCTGCTCGACTGGGTGACGTCCACATAGACCGGGTCGAGCAGTTGGATGGTCGCCAGGGGCAATGGCTGGCTCGCGGTGACCAGCGCGCCGTTGGTCACCGCGGAACGGCCGATGCGCCCGGATATGGGTGCCGTCACCTTGGTATAGGCCAGGTTGATGCGGGCGGTTTCCAGCGCGGCTTTGGCCAATTCGATCTCGGCTTCCGCCAACTTCTGCGCTGCGCTGATGTCATCATAGTCTTGTTTGCTAACCGCTTCACTGGCTAACAACTCCTTGTAGCGCTCGGCCTTGAGCCGTACCGGTGCCACGTTCGCTTGGGCCTTGGCCAGCGCCGCCGCGGCACCGTTGTAGGCCGCCTGGTAGCTGGCCGGATCAATCTGATAGAGGAGGTCGCCAGCCTTGACGTCGGAACCCTCAGTGAACAATCGGGTTTGGATAATGCCGCCGACTTGGGGGCGAACCTCAGCCGTCTGCGAGGCGGCGACCCGTCCGGGCAATTCAGTGGTTAGCTCGACGCGCTGGGCTGCCACGGTGATGACTGTCACATCCGGCATGCCGCCGGGCGGGGGGCCTGCAGCGGCTGGTTTTTGGTCACAGGAGGTGAGCATCGTCCCGGCGATGAGCGATGCAGCGGCGGTGAGGAGACGTTTTCTATTCATGACAGTTTTTTTGTTGGAAAGGAGTTATCAGACTCAAGTCTGCTAGACGCAAGATAGGGGTCCCGACTGCCCATTTCTTCATCTTGTCTTGTGTCTTCAAGTCTTGTGTCTTCTTCTCTTGTTTACCACTCTCCGCCGAGCGCCTTGATGAGTGCTACGGACAGTGCGAGACGTTCGGCGCGGATGGCGTTGGCGGCTTGTTCGGCGTCCAAGCGGGTGCGCTCGGCATCGACGACGTCGAGGAAACTCACCAAGCCGGCCTCAAAGCGTTTGACGGAGAGTTCGTACGTCTTGCGGGCCCCTTGCAGCGCCTTGTTCTGGGCCACTTGGCGGCGCTCAAGGATCGCCGCCCCTTGCAGCGCGTTTTCCACCTCGCGCAGTGACTCAAGCACCGTCTGGCGGTACTCCGCACTGACCGCCTCATGGGCGGCGATCGCGCCTCTGCGCTGGGAGTTGAGGAATTTCTGGTTGGTGAGGGGGGTGATTACGCTGCCGCCCAGCGCCCACACCACCGACGAGGCTTGGAACAAATCGGGCAGGCGGCCGTCATCCAAGCCGCTGGAGGCATGAATCGAGAATGATGGATAGAACGCGGCACAGGCCACGCCAATTTGGGCGTTAGCCGCCGCCACCCGTCGTTCGGCTGCACGGATGTCGGGCCGCTGGCGCAGCACCTCGGAGGGCAAAGCCGATGGCACGGACGGCGGCTTCGGCAAGTCGGGCTGCTCGGCAATCGCTGAACCGGTGGCCACCGCACCCGTGAGAACCGCCAGCGCATTGACCAGCGAGACGCGGTCTTGGTCGAGGCGAATCCGTTCGGATTCCGCAGTTGCGACCTCGGTTTCGGCACGCGACAGGTCCAGCCCGCTGATGTTGCCCACGTCGCGACGTTTGGTAAACAGTTCGAGCGCCTTGCGGCGAATCTCCAAAGTGTGAGTGAGTACCGCGCGGTTGGTATCCACCGCCCGCAGCGCCCAGTACGTTTGCGCCACCTCGCCCGCCACACTGAGGCGCAGGGCACTGAGGCTTTCTCCGGCAGCGGCTTCGGTGGCCGTCGCCGATTCCACTTGGCGGCTCAATTTACCCCAGACGTCGAGTTCATACCGGCAGTCCACCGGCACGGAAAAATCATTGGATTGAACGGTGCCGCCGCCGCCGGGCCCGCGAAAACGGATTTTCGAGCGCTCCGAGCCGGTGCCAAGAGTGACGTTTGGAAAATACTGCGAGCGGGCCTGGTTGCTCAGTTCGCGGGCCTGCCTCAAGCGTGCCACCGCTCCCTTCAGCTCTTGGTTGTGCGCAAGCGCCCGCTCCTCCAGCCCGGTGAGCGTCGGATCATGATATAGCCGCCACCACGCTTGCGGGCGCGCCGAGCCTGCCGCCGCCGCGTGCAGCTTCCAGGTCACCCCCCCTTGCGAAAAGGATCCCGGCAAATCTACGGGGGGCACCTCATGATTGGGCCCAACTGGCCCACAGCTGCTCAACACTGCCAGCAGGCAGCAACTCACAGATCGACGAATACATAGACGCTTCGGCATAACCGGCAACGATTTAGACCAGTTTCAGCTTGCATGCAAGTGATTACTTGCGAAAACTTTCCGGCGTGAGCGACCTTCATCCCAACAAAAAACCCGCTGAGGCCAGCAGCACGCGCCAGCGGCTGATGGAGGCGGCGCGGGCGGAATTTGGCGACAAGGGGATTGAAGCGGCGACCACCCGCGGGATCGCCGAGCGGGCTGGCTGCAACGAGGTGACCTTGTTCCGGAATTTTGAAAGCAAGCAGAAGCTGCTGGTGGCGGTGGTGCAGGATACCTCGGAGGAATTCCTCTCGCTGTGTTCTTGTGGCGAAGGCTTCAGCGGCGATTTACTTGACGACTTGACGCATTTTGCACGGGTCTACAACGCCTCGATGGAGCGCTGCGAGGGCATGGCCCGGGCGATGATTGGTGAAAGCCGGCGGCGCCCGACCCTCGCCAAGGAGCTTATCGGTGATGTATTGGAGCCGTTTCACCGCAGCATCGCGGCCTATCTGGAGCCGCACCGCCAGAGCGGCCGGGTGCGTGCCGACCTGGACGCGATGGCCTTCGCGGAAGTGCTCACCTCAGCTCTGATGGGGGGCTTGTTGCGCCGCACCTCGGGTCTCTCGGCGCTGGACCGTGACGGATGGATCCGCGAAACTGTGGAAATTTTCGTCCGTGGGGCCCAAGGTTGAGCTCGGCAAGCGCAGGCAGACCTCCGCACCATAAGCGCTAACTTAACCAAGCATGACTCGAAACGAAGTCATCTGAAAACCACCTCCACAATTGAAATACCAAACGCCACCGATCTGCACCTTGTCCTCGCCAAGCCTCAACCCTGCCGAAATATTCCAATCTCCATTCCGCTATGAAAGTGAGTACACATGGACCTATAAGTCGGACAATGTATCGCTTGCTGGAACATTGAAACCGGATGCCGCAAACCTGCTGACATTCCCGCAGTTGCCCATCACGCGCCTTCCGGCGCTACTTTCCATAACGTCTGTTCCTGTGAGGCCGATCGTCCCTTGATTGTGCAACGATACTTTTCCACAAATGCCTATGAACCGATTCGTGCTGATGACATTCGTGCTGCTGGCGCTCGCGCCATGCCATAGCACGGCGATGACCGTGACCGATCCGAGGTGTGAATACCGAACCAATCCGCTCGGGGTGGATGCCCCGCAACCACGCCTGGGCTGGACGCTGGAGCCGTCCCGCCGCGGCGAGCGGCAGACGGCCTATCAGGTGCTGGTCGCTTCGAGGCAGGCGCTGCTGGATCAGGACCAGGGCGACTTGTGGGACAGTGGCAAGGTTGCCAGCGCCGAGCAGAACCAAATCCCCTATGCCGGAACCGATCTAACAAGCCACCGGCAGGTATTCTGGAAGGTCCGCGTCTGGGATGGCGCGGCGGCACCCACTGCGTGGAGCGCGGGCGCCACCTGGACGATGGGGGTGATGAAGCCGGATGACTGGCAGGCCAAATGGATCACCCTCGGCAATGCTGATGCCGGGTCGACATTGCTGCGACGCGGCTTTGCCGTGGCTCGGCAACTCAAGCGAGCACTGGTGGACGTCTGTGGTCTGGGCCAGTACGAAATGACCCTCAATGGTGTGCGGGTCGGCAGGGACTTCCTCTCACCGGGTTGGACAAAATACAACAAAACCGTTCTTTATGACACCTGGGACGTCACGACGATGCTAACAACCGGAGCCAACGCTGTCGGTCTCATGCTGGGCAACGGCATGTATAACGTGCCGGACGGCAAGGGGCGCTATGTCAAGTTCGTGGGTTCGTTCGGCCCGCGTCAGGCCATCGCACAAATCCGGTTGGAATATGCCGACGGCAGTGTGCAGGTCGTGGGTAGCGACGCATCGTGGAAAGCCAGCAGCCATGGGCCGATCACTTGCAACACGATTTATGGCGGCGAGGATTATGATGCGCGACTGGAACAAGCCGGGTGGGACAGCGCCGCGTTCGACGATGCCAAGTGGTCGGATGCTGTCGTGAGCAAGGGCCCGGGCGGCGTCTTGAAGGGCGTGTCGTGCGCCGCGCCCCCGCTGCGCACCCAGCAGGTTTTCAAACCGGTCAAATCCTGGCCTAACGGCGAAGGCAAGACGATTTATGATTTTGGGCAGAACGCGGCGATGATTCCCACCCTTGTCACCCATGGCGCGGCCGGTTCAACCGTCAGGGTGTACACTTCTGAACTCAGCCAGCCTGACGGGCCGCTTAACCCCATCGTGGGCAACAGCTACCTGACCTATACCTTGAAGGGTGGCGGCAACGAGACTTTCACACCGCGCTTTTTCTACATGGGCTATCGCTACGTCCGCGTCGAATTGCGTGACGCCACTGGCGGCACCAGTGGTCCGCTGCCGGTTCTGGACTCGCTCACCAGCACTGCGGTGAGCAGCGCCTCGGAGCAGGTGGGTAATTTTGAGTGCTCGAACGATTTGTTCAACCGGATCCGAACCTTGATTCAGTGGGCCCAGCGCAACAACTCGGTTAGCATCATCAGCGACTGCCCCCAGCGCGAGAAACTTGGCTGGCTCGAGCAATACCACTTGCACGGTCCGTCGCTGCGTTACGAACAGAATTACGCGGCCCTCTACACCAAAGGCGAAGGCGACATGGCCGACAGCCAGCTTCCCAACGGCTTGGTGCCCGACGTTGCGCCCGAATACATGGTCTTCGACGGTGCCCTGAGGGATTCGCCCGAATGGGGCAGCTCCTGTGTCCTGGTGCCCTGGCAACAGTATGAGTTTTATGGCGACACCGGATTGTTAGCCCGTTACTACGATGTCATGAAGCGCTATGTCGATTACCTCACCAGCAAGTCCACTGGCGGCATCCTCAATCATGGCTTGGGCGATTGGTATGATATGGGCCCGGGCGGGCTGGGTGAGGCACAACTTACGCCGAAGTCCCTGACCGCCACCGCCATTTACTATGCCGATGCTAAAGTGATGGCGCAGGCAGCAACACTGCTAGGTAAGACCGCTGATGCCGCGGTCTACACCACGCTGGCCGGCAACATCCACGCGGCCTTCAACGCCAAATTCTATGACGCGGCCGCCGGCAGCTACGCCACCGGCAGTCAGACGGCCAATGCAATGCCGCTGGTGCTTGGTTTGGTGCCGGAAACCCAACGCGCCAAGGTGGTGGGTGCGCTGGTGAATGACGTTCGCACGCGGGGCTTTTCGCTTACAGCCGGTGACGTGGGCCATCGGTTTTTGTTGCGGGCGCTGGCCGATGCCGGCCGCTCCGATGTCATTTTCGACATTCATAGCAAGACCAACACCCCGGGCTACGGCTACATTTTGAACCGCGGAGCCACCAGCCTAACTGAAGGCTGGGATGGCTCCGAATCGCAGGATCATTTCATGCTCGGCCACATCATGGAATGGTTCTATCACGATCTGGCCGGCATCCAAGCCGACCCGTCAGCGCCGGGCTTTCAGAAGATCATCATCAAACCGACAGTGGTGGGTGACGTGATCTGGGCAAAGGCTAACTACAAATCCATCAACGGTTTGATCAGCAATCATTGGACGCTCAACGGCAATCGAATGACGATGGACGTCACCCTGCCGCCCGGGCCGGGTGCCACGGTTTGGTTACCGCTATTAGGAGCCGCGCAAAAATAACTTGGACAAAGTGGTTAAGATGTCTTAATTAATCCGCAT
>Ga0118677_10014802_pt1 | contig 10935 bp, 8 predicted proteins | sample AliMusrvi5mmetaG_FD_86154 | JGI IMG/M metagenome (GOLD analysis project Ga0118677, IMG submission 86154)
TGCCACCCTGAGTATCAGATCGTACTCCTGATGTATGAGGCTCGGCGGCTTAAGGCGCCTGGCCTTGGCCTTGATGTTGTTCCAGAGGTTCATGAGGTACCTCGACTCCCTCTGGAAATCCTTGAGGCCGACGCCCTGCGCGGCCGTCCGCCCCGCCGTCCGCCCCGCCCAGGTAGTACTGCCAGCTCAGTACGGCGTTGCGTCGATGCCACAGTGGCGTGTCGACGAACGTCTGCATGCTGTGGGTCTCCAGACGGTCGTCAAGCTCAGGAATCCCGAGGTACTGGAAGCAGATGGCCGGTCCGTGGTTGTCGCGGTGGATCGACGGTCGCCATGACGTCTATCCAGGGGTGGAGCAAGCGGCGTAGGGCTTCCTCGGTGGCTTTTGGGAAGTGACCATACGGGCGCTGGCGACTCGCGAGGTAGGCCAATTGGGCAATCTCCGAACTCCGCAGATCCTCGAATCGGTCATATGATTCTGCGCAAACAGGCCACTCCCACCTGTTTGGGCGCTGCGTATCATCCGGAACGGAGGCCGATCGGAGGAGCCGTTTCACTGCGCATCCTTACGGAGTAGATCCAATCGCCAAGCGTGAATCTGATCCATTCCGGCTGCCAACTTCGCAGACAGTTCGCGGCCGCTGAGGTGGATGTACAGCATAGTTGTTTGCAAGTTTCTGTGTCCGGCGAAAGTCGAAATCCCGTGCAGATCCCAATTTGCGCGAGCCAGGTCTGTCAGGCGAAGATGCCGCGCCGTGTGAGTCGTGAACTCGATCACACCGGAACGATCGGAAATACCTTCCACCACTTTCGACCAGGTCCAGATGGAGAGCGGCCGGCCAGTGTTGCGGCGCGACTGCGACAGGAAGAGTGCACCGCGTTGCCGGCTGAGCCCGGAACGCTCCCGCAGGTACGCCACGAATAGCTGAGCGCTGCCCTCTGAAAATGGGACTACTCGTTCACGGCGGTTCTTGGTGTTCTCCGCGGGAATTCGAATCAAGCGCAACGATGGATCGATGTCCCTTGTGTCGATTGCGCACAACTCTTCGCGCCGGAGGGCGCAGTCATATGAGAGCGCAAGCATCAGGCGATTTCGCAGTGGCTCCTGCGCCATCGCAGCGATGATGGCATCCCATTGCACATCGTTAGGAATCCACGGCAGCTTGTGAAATCGAGGCAGCAGTCCTCGCTCACTGCTGGACCCGAAACCTTTCCGCGGAGTGTAACGGCCGCGGCCAACTGGATTGGTCGAACGCATACCTTCCTCGATGAGGAAGTCGTAGAATAGCCGAACTGCGGTGATTCGTTGTTGCAGCGTTGCGTTGGAAAGTCCGGCTCCCGAATCGATACGAATCGACTTCGCGGATTGCTTCTTGTGACGCGACAGAAGATCCCGCACCCAAGCCGATACATGCTCGCGGCTGGCGCTGGTGACATCGGTCGAAGACTGGCTGGTGAATGCGAGGAAATCATTCAGAGCGCGCCCATACGCCTTCAAGGTATTGTGCGCCAGGCCCAGATTCGACTGAATCCGAAGCCACGAGTTCGCGTGTTCGCACGACTCTACGTGTGAATACCGGCTGGCATCAAAGGCGGCGGCAGTGCTGTTCGCCATGTTGCTTTCGACGTCGAAGACCAAAGAACGTTTGTTAGTTGCGCCGCGAAGTTTTTATGAACAGGAGGAACCTCAATGTCAATTCCGGAATCCATTCCCGCATATCGCGGACACGCTCGGCCATACGCCGCGCGTCGTCAGCCTTGTCCAGATAAACAGCGATTGGCGCAGCCTGCTCGTTAAACCAGGAGCCGTGATTGTTGTGCCCGTTGCTCTCCTGTTTGTCGGCGGCAGAGGTGGTGAGCCACGCGTAGTAGTCGGCGAACCAGCGCTTGATGCCGGCGTCATCGGCGGCGGTCCAGCTTTAGGAGCCGGCGAGCTTGTCCACGGCGTCAATGGCCTGGGGAAGGCTGCGCAACTCCGGGATGCCCATGCCTTTGCCGGTGTCCAGGCCGGATTTGAATTGCGCAAAGTTCAGATTGGGATGCATGGCGGTGGCGGGCGCGAGGAACCAGTTGCGCATCAGCAGGGCGGCGTGCCCGGCATAACGTTCATCGCCGGTGAGGTAATAGCCTAGGGCGAATGCGAGCGACGCTTTGGTCCTGCGTGAGAGGTAGTCATGGTCGGTGATGCCTTTGAATTCAGACCGAAAGCGCCTCATGAATTGTCATCGTTGAACTGAACTTTCTTGCGAGGGGGCCATTTCGTCCGATGAGCGGACTCACTTGATCTCCAACACGCCAAGCGTATCGGAATTATTGCATTTCGCCCGGGAGATTGCAATCTTCTAGAATCAAACTTTTGGTGGAAAGTGGGAGAATCCGCAACGTTTCAGTTTTGCCAACGCATTTCGGTCTACTAAAACAACAGTTTCAATCCGAATTGGAATCGCCGAGGCGTGCTCGCTGTGAGTACACGACCGAATGCCAGCGAGCCAAGGTAGGCTTGCGGTAGGTCGAAATTGGCGCGGTCGAGCAGATTGAATATCTCCGCGCGAAACTGCACGGTCAACCCTTCCTTCACCACCGTGTTCTTAATCGCCGACACGTTCACCGATGAGGACCCAGGACCCGAAAGAATATTCCGTCCCGCGTTTCCGAAAGTACCGTAGCTCGGCAGCGCAAACGCCGATGTGTTGAACCAATGCTCTGGCGTGCCGCTGCGAAGGTTCGGATCTGCGACAACATTGGGACGGTCGACTACGGCAAAGCCAATGTTTGGTATGCCGGTATTGCTGTTGTCGGTTCCCGGCTGAAGCGTCACGCTAAAGGGCAGCCCGGTTTGGAACGTCCAGACGCCATTTGTCTGCCAACCCCGCAATAGGATGTTCTTTGATTTGAGAGGAAGATCGTACGAGTAGCTTAGCGTGAGGCGGTGGCGGACGTCGAAGTTTGAAAGCGCACGGTCGGCCCGAGCATTGTTGCTGTCCTGGGGAAAGTTCGAATCGCCGGCGCTCGAAAAGAATCCTGAAGCGTCGTCAATCGATTTCCCCCACGTGTAGCCTGCCAAACCGGACAGACCTGCGACCAGCCGCCTGGTGAACCTGGCCTGCAACGCCCCATAGTGCGAGTTCCCTCGCGATTCATACGCATCGATATCGGCAAATTGCGGGAGTGGGCGCAAGTTCGGATATTGCGTGCTCGGGCGCGCCTGATTGATGTCGCGGTTGGCTATCAGTTTCGTGCCTTTCGCTCCTAGGTAGGAGATATCCACCACATTCGCGCCACCAATCTGCCGCTGCACGCTGAAGTTCCACTGCTGAGTGTACGGTGTGCGCATATTTCGCTGAAAGGCGAATGCTGAATTGGGGACGAAGATCGGATAGTTCGCCGGGAACGGGTTTTCGAGAAACAGCGGAACCTGGGAGGACTGGATGAACAACTGTGACTGGAAATATGGCGGGCTGAAGAACAACCCCTGGCTCGGTGCCGAAGGAGACTGATCGTAGTAGATCCCGTAGCCCGTCCGCACGGTCCAACGCCTCCCCTGGCCGGGTGTCCATGCAAGGCCAACTCTTGGCGCAAAATCTGTTCGGTCGCCAAAGTAGCCTGCGCGAGGTATGCCGTTCTTGCCCACAGCCACAATCGCCCGCGACGCCGGATCAAAAATCGCTGCCCGATCCTGCGGATCTACCGGCGGCGTATTGTATTCGTACCGCACGCCGAAAGTTAGGGTTAGGTTGGAGCGAACGCGGAACATATCCTGCCCATAGAACGCCGTGGTGCTGGATCGCAGGTGCTGCGGATTGTCAAGCCTCGCCACTGTCGAGTAGCTGGGAACACTCTGCAGCATCTCCGACAGCGCATTTCCGCTGAAGCCAGTGAACTGGATGAGGCCGCGGGAGAGTACGTCCGCAAATGCGTCTTGCCGTTGATGCCGGACTTCCCCGCCAAGCTTCACAAGGTGCCGCCCATGCGACCAGCTCAAGTTGTCCACAATCTGATAGGTGGTGGCTGCCTGGCGCTGCGGATTGTTCAATTCGTCGCCGAGGGTGGAAAACCCAGCTAGTCCGATCTGTGTCAGACCCGTATCGCGAGGGTTCGTCGAGATCACTGGAAGGCCAACGCTCTTGTTCAGATTGTTAGATTGGTTCTGCTGGTTCACGGCAAGGCCCACCCGATTGAAGCCAAGCCGGACTTCGTTGACTAGCGCAGGAGTAAATACGTGCGTTTCACCCAGCATCACGTTTTGAGCCCGCCTCGGAATGAGATTGCCGAACCCTGGTACCGCTGCTGCAGAGCTTCCGGCGCTGAACGGTTCATACAAATTGCGGTCGCCAAAGCTGTAGTGAAAAGAAAGCTCTGATGACTTGCCGAGCTTGTGGTCAAGGCGCGTATCGAACTGATCGTTGCGGTCAGTCCGGACAGGAGACGATACGTAATTCTGGCCAGGGTCAGAACGATTCGGCAACGGATATAGCGCAGCGATGGCCAGTCCCACGCGGCTCATGCGGTTTTGCGGAATTACAAAGTTCGGGAATGGCGCCTGGGTGTACAAATCGATGGGGATAAGGCGTTGTCCGCTTTGAGAAAAATTGCCCAATCGCTCGAGTGCGGTCGGCACATTCGTCGTTTGGGTGATCCCTTCCCGTATGCGGTGCCCTTCGTAGTCTGCAAAGAAGAACGTTCTGTCTTTCTTTATCGGTCCGCCGAGCGAGCCACCAAATTGATTGCGAATGTTCTTTGGCGTGGCATCTTTCGGGGCAAAATAGTTGGTTCCATCGAGGACACTGTTGCGCAGAAATTCGTACATAGTTCCGTGCACCAGGTTCGTTCCCGACTTGAGGACTACGTTGATCTGTCCTCCCGGATTGCGTCCAAATGCCGCATCGTAAGAGTTGGTAAGCACTTCGAATTCGCGCACTGCGTCCACCGGCGGCGCGACGGAAAACCCGTTCAGTTTCGGATCGTTATTGAATACGCCGTCGAGAAGAAAATAGTTGGAATCTTCGCGTGCTCCATTGACGTTGAAGATGAAGTCGCCGCGGGCCGATCCAGGCGAGCCCGAAGCAGCGGGCACGATCCCGGCCACAAGCAAGGCTAACTCATACAAATTTCTGCCGTCGAGCGGAAGATTGCGAATCTCCCGGTTGGCGATCACTACGCTGATCGCTGCCGATTCGGTGCTCAGTAGGCCGTATTCGTCCTTGACTTCTACGCGGTCTTTGGTCTGCGCACCCAACAACGGTAATTCCAGGCTTACTTCCTGGTTCACCAGCAACGTGAGGAGCCTTTGGGACGTCCCGTATCCCGCCGCATCCGCAGACACGCGATAACGCCCTGGTGGTAGCTGCGCCACCAGAAATTCGCCGGCCACGTCCGTATTCGCTAATCGGCTTAGATTTGTTTCTATCTCCAATACTGTGACCGAAGCGCCCACTACTGGAACGCTCGCAGCGCCAGTAACCCTTCCGAGAATGGAACCACGAACAGTCTGCGCATACGTGGACGCCGCGAAGAGGCATATCAAAAGGGAGAGGTAGATGTTTGTCACGAAAACTCCAGTGCGTTGGAACCGGGAATTGCGTCACCGTTGCCGATTATCTGCGTATATGCCCGTATTGGCAGATTCCAGTATACTTCAATTCCTGGACGATTCCAATCGCGTGCTTCTATCGGGGTAGCTTCTCCAACCGGAAGAGGCAGCAGCCAAGATCAAGCGTGCCCTTGTTGGCCGCGATCTGCGGTTTCAGATGTGCCGACACCGTATACAGCCGCTTCTGCGCCTGTTTCTCAGTTTCAACTAATCCCGCCTCGCGCATGATGCGCAGGTGCTTTGAAACATTGTATGGGGAAACCTGAAGTTTCTCCGATATCTCGGTAACACTCAGTTGCTCCTTGAACAAGAGTCGAAGCATCCGAAGTCTGGTTTCTTCCCCAAGCGCTTTTAGGGCAGAGATGCAATCGATTCCATTCACAGTGTTGGCCTCAATATGGGAGAGAAGGCCGATGCTAGATTTCGGCACCACAATCGCACGCCTGAGTATAACAAATGCACGCGATTAGAGACCGGCCAAGACAAGAAGACCAAATTGACATTCCGCATCGCGCCCTCTGCGCCGTATGTGCAGCGGTGGGCCACTTCGCGGCGACGGTTGCACCAGATAAGGCTTATGTGCGTAAATGTGCAGATATGCAGCAAACGTCCCTTCGTTTCCAAGCATACCTCTTTCTCAGCTTTGGAGCCATTGTACTCACACCATGGCCAGTTCATGCCTCTTCCAGCGGGCTGAACAATATTCCTACGGCGGAAACAGCGGGGAATCTGAAGCTTGTCTTCCAAGGTTACTCGACGTTCGGCGTCAGCCAGGGGCCGAACGACGTGGTTGCATTTAAGTTCGGCATCGATCCGTGGGAGACCAGCCGTTGGCGCAATCGTTTTGAGTTGGGCGTCGACAGCCGCTATGCCCCGGACGACGCGGGCCCAGGAATGTTCCAGTTCAAGTACACAACACAACCGGATCCAAAGCTCCCGGCGATTTGCATTGGAGTGGCGAATCTCGGGATGACCGCCATGGAACGTGTTCGCACTGGCCAGCCATTTTCGTACGCCGTCATCACCCAGGATTTTCGGTTACTGCGCCTGCACGGAGGGTATGCGCTGCAGGCCAACCATAGCAACACGGCTTTATTAGGAGTGGATAAAGCCGTCAAAGTTGCCGGGCACGATGTGATGTTCCGTGCCGACGCGATTCAGATCAACCGTCAGCACGATTGGGCCGCAAGCTTTGGTGGGATTTCCTCCATCGGCAAACACTTCGCTTTTGAAGCGTGGGTGACCCAGCCGGTAAATGGCCACAAAGCGAATTTCACTGTGAAGCTGAATTATATTCTGCATCTGTAGACCGAAGGAGCGACAATGAAAGACCAAAATAGATTTTCCCGCCGCGGCTTCTTCAAAACTGCGGCCACCGCTTCGGCTGCCCTGCCAGTGGCGCCCCAACAGGCGGACGCTGGGGCTGAAGGGAAATATCCAGATGGTAAGCCGGCGTCCCAAGGCTTCGATTTCACAAAGCAATCGGGAGCACTTCAGTCGGACAAGGTAGTCGCCAGCGCCTGCCAGTTCTGCAATTCGCTCTGCCGCCTGAAGGTTCATCTGAAGGGTGGACGCATCGTTGAAGTGCGCGGTGAAACAGAGGACCCGGTGCAGGCCGGCGGCCTTTGCGTCAAAGGCGAAACCATGATGACGCAGCTTGTTTACAACCAACATCGCCTCACCCGGCCGATGAGACGCGTGAGTGGCGAGAAGGGCTCGCCGGATTCGAAATTCGAGCCCGTGTCCTGGGACGAGGCGCTCGATGTGATTGCAAAGAAGTTTCTCGCATTGCGCGACAGCGGTGAGGCGCGGGCCATTGCAAACAAGGCCTGCGGAAGGTTGCCGCGTGGTACGGGTTCCCTGGTCAACCGGCTCTTCACACTGCTCGGGAGTCCGAATGACACCGATGTTGGACCTACCTGCAATGACGCAGGTGGCGACGCCCTGGCGTGGACGTTTGGACTGGGCAATTTCACCAATGGCTATGGCAAAGACGAGTCGACGGGAAAGGAAGACCTAGGCGCCGCACGGTTCTTTCTCTTCCTAGGGACCAACCAAGCGGAGACACATCCGGTGACTTTCGCCTACCTGCTGCGCGAGCGCGCCAGAACAAGAGCAAAACTGGTAGTAGTCGATCCTCGCCTCACGCCGACCGGCGCGCAGGCGGATGAGTGGATCGCCCCCAAACCGCATACCGACATGGCGCTGGTGTTGGCGATGTTGCACCACATTATCGAGCAAAACCTTCACGACAAACCTTTTATCCAAAAGTGGGTCACCGGCTTCGACGAACTGAAGACCCATCTGGCGCGCAATGGCTATACACCGGAGTGGGCCGAGAAGGTCACCGACGTGCCCGCCTCAAAGATTCGCCGCATCGCGGAGATGTACGCGAAAGCCAAGCCCGCGGCCATTTTCTGCAATGCGGGAATTTCCCATCAACTCAACGCGTTCCACACCTTTCGCTCCATCGCGTTCCTTGCCGCCATCACGGGCAACATCGGCGTCAATGGCGGCGGCTGCAACTTCATGCATAACACGTGGCCGGGCGGATTGAACCTTCCTCCGTTGCATGCGGCAGCTCCCAAGCTGGACGTGTCGCTTCCGGTCGGTCCGGACTATTTCGCCGAATCCATCCTTACTGGCAAGCCATATCCGCTCAAAGCGATCGTCACCGCGGGCAATCCGATACTGGGTTGCTCAAACACGAATAAGGTAAAGGAAGCGTTTCGCAAGCTTGAGTTTTACGTCTACACTGGCCTGTTTATGGAAGAAGCCGCCTACTACGCCGACATCATTCTTCCGGCGTGCAGCGGATTTGAAATGGAGACCGTCTATATGCGCCGCGATGACCGCGCCATCCGCTGGCAGAAGCAGGTTGTACCGCGCGTGGGTGAGGCGAAACCGGATTGGGAGATTTGGATCGAATTGGGCCAGGCGCTGGCTCGCCACGACACAAAGAACCCCGCGACCTATTGGACAGCTCACCTGCGTGCGGAGTGGAAGGACTACGCCAGGCTATGGGATGTATTTGTCGAGAACACGCCAGGCATGGGCGGAATGACGCGTCAACGCATGGAAAGGCGAACTGAGCCCCTGCGCTGGCCGTGCCCTTCGTTGAAGCATCCGGGTGTTAGTACGCTGTACCTTGACCATCCAACGTGGTATGAGGCTGCCATTGCCCTGAACGTCGCCAACAGGGGAAAACGCTTTTTGACGCCCAGCGGCAAAGTAGAAATCTTCACTCCGCTGATGGATCAAAAACTGGCGGCCTCCGGACACGCCGCGCTACCTTCGTTCTACACTCATCCGGAAGTGACGGGACAAAACGCGAGCATCGAGTACACCGATGAATTCGTGCGGAGCCCGGTGAACGGGCACGCCTGGACAAAGAAGGTGATCCTCGGCAAGGTTTCGACAGGCGCCGTGCACAAAGAGTTCCCGCTGATGGGGATCATCGGGCGCGCGAGCGTTGTCCACTTTGCAGGGGTCACGCAATGGACCTATGCAGGAAAACAGATGAATGGAATTCGATTGGTGCAGATTCATCCAGTTGTAGCGCAACGGGCCGGAATTCAAAATGGCGAGGACATTCTAGTCGAAAGTCCACAAGGCTCAATCACGGGCACAGCGTTGATATGGGAGGGCATTCGTCAGGATACGATTTTCGTGCCGAACAGCTTTGGCCCTATGCAGAAGGTGGCGGGAGAACTCGGAACTCCGGTCTACGAACCTGCAAACACGTTGGTCAGCGACCGCTACAGCGATAATCTCTCAGGCCAACAAGCATACAAGTGCTTCGCATGCAGGATCAGGAAGGCCTGAGCGGAAGTCTTCTCCCATGACGCTGCTTTTTCTGGCAACATGCTTCCTGGCATACGCAAACGGGGCGAACGACAACTTCAAGGGCGTTGCGTCGCTGTTCGGCAGCCGTACCGCAACTTATCGGACGGCAATTGCCTGGGCGACAGTTACCACCTTCAGCGGTTCACTGTGTGCGATGTTTCTTGCACAGGCGTTGCTCATCAAGTTCTCCGGCAAAGGATTAGTCCCCGACCGGATTGTGGGCTCCGAGCAATTTCTACTCGCGGTGGGTTTGGGTGCGGGTATCACTGTCATTGCAGCCACACTAACCGGGTTCCCGGTCTCGACGACGCATGGTTTGACGGGTGCAATGATTGGCAGCGGGCTAATGGCCACCGGATCGCAAGTTAATTTTCAAGCGCTCGGGTATGGGTTCCTGCTGCCACTACTGCTCAGTCCGGTTCTCGCTGTCCTATTAGCAGCGCCCATCTATCTGCTTTTGAGATTACACGTCGCTACAGAAAAGCCGCGAATTTTGGACGCGGGTCATTTCCTGAGTGCGGGCGTGGTCAGCTTTGCACGCGGATTGAATGACACACCGAAAATCGCAGCTTTGTTAGTAATCTCGAAAGCGCTGGATATCCGCTGGGGCATAGCCGGCGTCGCCATCGCGATGGGAATCGGCGGGCTTCTGAATGCTAGGAAAGTGGCCGAGACAATGAGCTTGAAAATTACATCGATGGACGGACCACAGGGTTTGGCAGCGAATGTTTCAACCGGGGTCCTGGTGATTCTGGCAAGCCGCTACGGCTTGCCGGTTTCGACGACACATGTATCGGTTGGCGCGCTATTCGGAATTGGTATTGCCAGCGGTAAGGCCAACATCCGAATCATGCTGGGCATCGTCCTGTCATGGCTTTTAACTTTGCCGTGTGCGGCCCTCATGGGCGCATTGGTGTGGTGGTTGCTCACACACCACTCTTCAGTATTGATGCGTGGGACCACGCTTACTACCTCAAGTATCTGAACCGCCGCGCCGATTACCTTGCCGCGGTGGTGCAGGTAGTGAATTGGGACTTTGTTTCCGCACGCTCTGAGGAACTGACGAAGTAAATGGATCGCCGGTACGCTTTCGTATTGGCGTTGACAGCGATGTGCTCCTGCACCAAGAGGCCGCCTTCGCCAGACGAGATACCGAATCGCTATTCGCTTGCGGGAGTGGTTGTCGATTGCGCACAACTCTTCGCGCCGGAGGGCGCAGTCGTATGAGAGCGCAAGCTTCAGGCAATTTCGCAGAGGCTCCTGCGCCATCGCAGCGATGATGGCATCCCAATGCACATCGTTAGGAATCCACGGCAGCTTGTGAAATCGAGGCAGCAGTCCTCGCTCACTGCTGGACCCGAAGCCTTTCCGTGGAGTGTAACGCCCAGGCCGACTGGATTGGTCGAACGCATACCTTCCTCGATGAGGAAGTCGTAGAATAGCCGAACTGCGGTGATTCGTTGTTGCAGCGTTGCGTTGGAAAGTCCGGCTCCCGAATC
>Ga0118677_10014803_pt1 | contig 10935 bp, 29 predicted proteins | sample AliMusrvi5mmetaG_FD_86154 | JGI IMG/M metagenome (GOLD analysis project Ga0118677, IMG submission 86154)
TCCTTATAGTCTCTTTCCCGAAAAAAGTCAAGCACTAAAATCCCTTTAGAATCAGTCACTTACGCCACTCCCTTCGCTTACTCCTCCCCGAGAAAAAGGGCAAGGACTAAAAATCCTTTCCCATCAGTGACTTAGCCGACGATATTGAAGTGGAAGTGGACACCGCACTGGACGGCCATTTCGCCAGGCGAAATAGACCATTTCGCCTAAAAACACGGGATAGAACCGACCGTTAGCATTACAGACGATTATATACCGAAGGTCTTGCGTTACTTTGTCGAGCTTGGATTCCACCGCCTTGATTGCGTTGGCTTCGGTAGCATAAGTCTTAATAGTATTGAGTACAATTTGTCGAACCGCCATTTCCGTCTCCTTTCTACTTACTTAATACAGATATTCTACCGTACTAGCCTAAAAAGCGCAAGGACTAAAATTCCTTACGCTTCAATAGGTTAGAAAATTTCCTCTGCCTTAGCCTTAAAGGTATAATCGACTTGCGTTTCGCCGAATTCCTCGATAACGCTTAATACGTTATCGAGGAGTAGGTATACCGTTTCTTCCTCATAAGCGATAAGCGTACCTTCTTCGGCTCCCTGGAATATCAGCTGGTCCTCCTCGTCTAACGGCTTAAAATTAAGAGTAGCGATTTTTAATAGTAACGTATTAGTCATTTTTGGCTCCTTTCCTTACTCAATACAGATATTCTACCGTACTAGCTCGGAAAGAGCAAGGACTAAAATTCCTTATTTTTCAATAGGTTACAATTACTCATCCACCCAAGGAGAAAGCTCAAACTCTTCGTCATCGTCAAGCGACTTAGCGATCTCAACAAGATCCTTGCACTGTTTGATCAGCAGGTCAAAGTAGAATCGCTCGTCTTGAGACATATCCAGCCTGAATTCACATTGTTCCTGGATCATTGCCCTCAGGATCTGCTTCATAGCCAGCGAGGTGTTCTCACACATGCAGTAGGACATATTCGGACCATCTCTCATGACGCTTTTCTCCCTCAGTTATTCACTCAATAGAATCATTCTACTCTACAGGAAGAAAATGAGCAAGGACTAAATCTCCTTGCTCATCAGTGACTTACGCCACCTCTTGGTGATTCCAGGAATCCATCATAACGAGCGAGCTATACGAGCGAGCTCTGCCTTACGCAGGGCAGCTGATTCAGCTGCAGCCGAGATGTACTGGGGATCAGTCTCCTCGATGAGCCAGCCACCCTCACGCAGCTGCTCCCGACCCTCGAAGGTCTGCTTCATTGATTCCATGTAGTGACGAAGACCATCATCGAGGCGCTGCAGGTGGCTCATTGCCTCCACCAGCGCAGCATGGTTTGGGTAGTCAGAGGCGCACAGAGCCATCGTACGAGGACGAAATCCATGCAGTTCCTTGTGGAAGTCCGAGTACATCTCAGCCAAGTCATTGAACTCACGCGAAAGCTCTTCCGAGCCAGCCAGCAGGTACGAGTCAAAATATCCATATTCGTTAGCCATTTTTGGCTCCTTTCCTTACTCAATACAGATATTCTACCGTACTAGCCTAAAAAGAGCAAGGACTAAAAATCCTTGCTTTTCAATGACTTAATCCATCCGACTCGACGCATAAGCATTAATGCCATGGTCACGCAACACCTTAGCAAAAGCGTAGGCACCCTCTTCCTTGGCGCCCATCGCCTGGGTGTAGTTGCCGCTAGGATTCCAGACCATCAACCCGCTCTCGCCATAGTTCCGCTTGGCCAGATTCTGGCTCTTCAGGTATCGAGCCATCCGCGTGGTCGCAGGCTTCAAAGAGACCCAAGCGAAGCCACAGGCATCGCGGTGTCCATAGGTCGCCAGGTAATTTTCAGTGGCTCGTGCAGCCGCAGCGAACGCCTCATCCGCGATCATCTTCTCTTTGCTAAAATCAATCATCGTATTTCCTCCAGTTACTCACTCAATACAATCATTCTACCGTACTAGCTCGGAAAGAGCAAGGACTAAAAATCCTTTCCCATCAGTGACTTAGCAAGACCCGTCACAAGGAGCATATTGACGTCTAAGGTAGTATATCAGACTTGATGGCAGCGCAGGCTTCAGCGAGCTTGTGTATCCCATCACGAACTCCTTGTACATAAACGGCTCGCAGCACTTCCAAGTGGCTATGTGCAGAATCTGACTTGTATGCTTGCGTCCACGCCCACATAAACATGTCTTTTAACTATTGATCAGTCACGCTTCAACTCCGAAATGTTGTAATACAGCTCGTTGCACTTTCCTTGAATTGGCCTCCAGGAAAGCAGTATCAGCACATTCCCTAACAATCAACTCGGCGAACTTTTCCAAATCTTCATAACGGACCCAGCGACCTTGCTCTTCCAGCTCCATTGATCCGTCCATATCTTTATCAAAACGGACTACAGACTGTCCCGCAAGTTCTCGAATTCGTTCGTTCATTCTTCAACTCCGAAATGCTCTTTTATCGCTCGGTGAATCATATAACTTCTATCTGCTTTTTGTAAATTATGTTGTCTGGAAAATTCAGCACATTCTCTAACAATCAACTCGGCGAACTTTTCATATCGTTTTTGGTGATAATCAAGTGCAGTCGGTAAACCAGACTGTATGGCAAATTCTTTAATTTGTTCGTTCATTTTCAGCGGCTCCCGTGTTGTTTGAGTATGTAACCATTCCGATGCCTCCTTGCTATGCGTCTCTTATAGCAGTTTCGGGCATCCGTGTCAACCGTTATTTTTGTAGAAATGATGAATGTCTTCATCGTCGTCGTATCTGACAACTAGGTTGCCTAGCGTAAAGTCATCCCCGTGTTCCTCAACCATTCTAGCAAATTCACTAACACTACCAAATATGTCATCTACTACATCGTCTTCGGTGCAGTTGCCTAGGTATTCTAGTGACAAAGATTCTTTCATCAGGCTTATAGTATCGAGTACAATTTGCTCCACGTTCACTTCTGTCTCCTTGTTTTCTCACTCAATACAGTAATTCTACTCTAAAGGAAGAAAAAGGGCAAGGACTAAATCTCCTTGCCCATCAGTGACTTACGCAAACAGGTCAAACTGTTTCGGGCGCAAGTCGCGACAGATTCCCAAGAATAGGGAATTCTGCGCAACGTCAGGACCACGGCGACTGTGATCCATTTTGGGATGAACAGCCCACAGGGTAAGACCCTGAGAGCAATCGCGAATCACTCGCGATTTGCGACGAGCGCCTGCACACAAAATCCACTGACCACGCTGTAGGCGCACTCCACCATCCATAATAACAGTGTGGGTGAAGGCATCAGCCAGATTAGGTGTTGACTTATACGAAGTGCTAGAACGAGCCATTTAATTTCCTCCAGTTACTTACTCAATACAAACATTATACCGTACCAACAAGAAAAGAGAAAGGACTAAAATTCCTTATTTTTTAATAAGTTATAAAAGTCCTTTATAATCAGAGGCTTACGGGTACATATAGAATATTGGATAAGTACCGTCAGCACACGGAGTCAGGTGGACATAGCAAACCTCACCCGAATCAGCGCAGTTTACCGTAAAGGAGTCTGAAGGGCAATCCCCCAAACTCCTACGATTTCAATGGCTTATGCTTCCTGTTCCATGTGGCACTCATGCTGATAATCAAGATCGGCAAACTCATAGATCTCAGCAGGGATCTTTCCCAGCTCTTTCAGATTGCCTAGAATTTCAGAATAATCATAATAATCATCTTCGCCATCTATCCAAGAACCACAGTATTGCATGCCAGGTTCAGAATACACTGCATTAACAGACCAACCCTTCTTGGTCAGATATTCATAGAGCGCAATTGGAGGACTCCATGCTGTCACAAATGAGATCCAGATGTTATCATCGTTATCTGCGTGGGCAATCACATTAGAATCCCACTTAGTGCCCCAATGTGACAGATTCCACTCATACCAATCATCTTCTTTCTTGGCAGGTCGCTTGCGCAACACATTGAAGAACTGAGCATTGTCCTCACCCTTGTCGAGTTCAGTCAACAGAACAGCCATCTTCTTCTTGTCTTTGTGACTCAGGGTCACGACATTACTACACCAATTCGGCATCTTAACAACTCCAGTAGGTTTCGGAAGAAGGATCGCAGGACATCGGGGTGTTGATCCCGATCTCAATCTCCACACCACTCATCAGGTTGGTCACCTTCTTGGTGAGGTTTCCGTAGGACTTATAATAGTCCACCTGCGGCATAGCGTTACACTTGCAGTCATATCGCGCCTCGATCTTATCAGCATGGCGCAGGGCAACTGCCTTGTAGGCATATTGCTTGTCGCTCATCAGACGCTTCGAGTCCATATTATAAATCACGTACATAAGTCTTCGCAACCTCACTTCGTTCCCTTTTCCTTACCTTACAACCATTATAGCGTATTGGGACTTTGTTGTAAATGGTAAAAACTTGAGTGAAATCAGTGAGTTGCAACTCATTGAATTTTAAGGAAACGGAGCAACAGTCAGTTAGAACATGGTATTTGGAGTTGAACCAAATTCTCTTTCATATGGGGTGGTACTCGTTGCAACAAGAACCCCCCCTAAGAAAGCGCATGGATCCGTGCCCTTACTGGCCAGATCGGACCGCGCACATGCTGTACCATGTTCTAACTGACTGTTGCTCCGTTCTCCTTTCCTAGCCTTACAACCATTATACTATTTCAGACTGAAACAATCAATGGCTATAAACTGTTACAAATCAATCAGTTGCGTGCTAGGCTGTTTGCATCAATATAGTCCCAACCATTCTGAATCAAGTAGGACATCAGATCATCAACGACATTAATAGATTTCTCGAGTAATATAATAGTCGCTACGAAAGTATCTTTGCTAGTCATTTTCGTCTCCTTTCCTATTCAATAGAATCATTCTACCGCATTAAGAAGAAAAGAGCAAGGACTAAAAATCCTTGCTTTTCAATAACTTAGCAATCAGGGTCAAAATCATGCCATTCTTGGGCTTCGTTAGGTTGACCGTCATCCTCATCCTCATCCTCATCCTCATCTTCGTATTCTTCTTCATCCACCAGGAATCCATTCATGTGCATCATGTCCTCAACCTGAAGCTCGCTCATGTAGCCAAGAGCAGCTTCAAGAGCAACGACTGCGCTCAGCGCATCATTATCAACCATGTCCAAAAGCATGCAAGTGTATTTTCGTCCCATTTCCTTTCTCCTGTTCCCATCCAATACAATCATTCTACCGTATTAAGAAGAAAAGGGAAAGGACTAAAATTCCTTATTTTTCAATATGTTCGTTCATTTTATAGTCCTTTAATCTGTTCTCGTTTTTCACAATATTCTTGGTATAGTTCAATTTCTTTCATGTTGACTATGTGTGATTTGCCACCAGTCATATGGTTTTTCAACATACCCTCACTGAGCCATTGCAATCTTTGCTTAAATTCTTCTAAATTTGCACATTTCATATACTCATATGAATTCATGAGTTCTTTTCTTAGTGCTTTTAATTTTTGTTGTTTGGTCATAATTTGCAGTCCTCACAATCTGCGTCTTCTAATTAATCTGCTGCCAACGGCGGTTCACCCGAATGGTAAGGGTCAACTTTGTCTGGATCGGCAACCTCACGTGCCATCCAAATAATGTCATCGCGGTTCATGCTGCCCCCCGCGCACTTGACACCACATCCAGAAACTTTTGTGTTTGGGCGTCTCTCGCCGCATCCCACGCCGCAGCACGCGCCTGTAGCGCCGCATACGACGCAGCTTCCCACGCCGCAGCCTGCGCCGCATCTCTCGCAGCGTGTAGCTCCTCATCGGTTGCTTGGCCGTTTGCGAATCGTTCTGCGACATCTAACGCATCGGTCGATTGATGGTTAGTCATTAAATGTTCAACTTGACGCGCACACCAGACTGCAAACAAACGCCATTCGTGGTCATATTCTGGCGTTGTTTTACACGCCCACAACGCATCTTCAAGCCCGTTTGATTCGACAATTACGGAAAACGCCAATGGTTCATCGTCCGCTTTGGTTTTACCCAAATGAGTGAGTAATTTTTTCCACCCGTCCTCGCATGGGTCGAATTCGCGAATCTTGTTAAGACTAGTGCAAATAGCCATTTTTGTCTCCCTCAGTTACTTACTCAATAGAATCATTCTACCGTATTAAGAAGAAAAGAGCAAGGACTAAAATTCATTGGAAATCAATACGTTGCGAGTTTGTGTTTTTTCCACACTTCTTTTACATTGAATTCAGCGAGTTGCCTGAAGTATATTCGCTGGAATGTGTTATCATGGTCGCCATATCCCTTTGCGTGAGTCATTTCATGCACTAGGGTCAATAGATTGCGTTGATTGCGCGCCAAGCCAATAGTATGCGTCTCAGGATCATACCATGAGTAGAGCGCACCCAAATACCTTACTCCCCGATGAGCGATCAGGCGTGGTCGGCTGCTAGCACTAGGCCAATGTTCCTCCAACCAAGATCGCAGTCCTGCGATTGGTGTAGACTTTTTGATTGAATGTCCCTTGAATTCCATGGCTTCCATGGCATAGACTTTGCGAGTGTCAGAGGATCGGCTCATGACCAATCCCTTGCGGTGATTCGCTCGCGACGGTACTTGGTACGATCCCGCATGGTTGCAGGCTTACAGTAGGTGTTCATGACACGAGCGACAGGATTCTTGCGACCATTAGCCTGACGACGCTGCGAGTTACCTTTCGACATCTTTCACTCCCTTATTCAATACAATCATTGTACTTTATTGAATAAAAAAGGGCAAGGACTAAATCTCCTTGCCCATCAGTGACTTACGCAGCCACCTCACTCTTTTTGTCTAGATTATCGATATCGCCCAGATAGCCATCACAGGCATTATCTTCATCGTGTGGGCAATTGCCACCACAATAAGAGCATTCATCATCACAACTGATGACGCTCTCATAGAATTCCTTGACCTCATGTTCACTCATCTATTCATTTCCTCTTAGATTTAACCAACTCAATCATTATACTAAACCCAGGAGCTTTAGTAAAGGACTAAATCTCCTGAAACTCTTCAGGATACGGCATTATAAATAGAGGTGCCCCTCGCGATGTTACAAGCATCCAGGAGCTCTAGCAACTTTACAGGAGTCACCAGCATGAATACTTATACTTGCGCAATCTGCGCCACTTTCAATCTTGATTGCCATTGCGATCCCTCACTCGATAAACTCATAATCCCAGAAGATTCCATCGCTTGTGGAATTCTTCCTGGAGAAGCCAATCCTTTTTATGGAAAGAAACATACAACAGAAAGTAAGAAAAGAATGTCTATTTCTAAAACAAATTACATTCCGTGGAATAAAGGAAAACCTGCAAGCGAAAAAGAAAGACAGCGTTTGATTAAAATGTGTGAAAATAGAATTCCTTGGAATAAACATAAAAAAGGACTTCAAGTCCCATGGAACAAAGGAAAAACTAAATGTCAAAATTTTCCAATAATGCAATGTCCCCATTGTAATAAATTTGTTGCGCATAAGAGATGGCATTTTGACAATTGTAGGTCTAGGCAGCAACAGCAAAACCAGAATCTGATTTCCTAGCCTGACCTTTCGCCTTCAACCCAACCACAACTCCCTTCCGATCCAAGAAGCGCAGGTCAGACTCATCACCATTGATCACGGGATATCCCTCATAACCATTCGGCAATTGCTTGTTCTTGAACACGACGGCATAATTCATCCCACGACCATAATTTTCCTGTGCTTTGAGCCAGAAAGGATAAAATTCCTTGCGCGCAGACACAGAGAACGTCAAATGATAGTTTGGGATATGGTCGACGTTACGATTTGCAATTTTCGTGTAGTCATAGAATTGAATATCGGTAAAAACATCGAAAATTGTAGCATATCCAATCCGATTTGCCTTCTTCAGATACGTGGAAACATTCTCCCAACGGATATCGCTAGTACCATTCAAGCGCACAACCAGCGTCAAACCCATCTTGGCTGCTTTCTTGCGCACAGCAGAGATCTCTTTGATCAGCTGAGCCATGAACCCAGTGCGATTCTCAAAGAAGAACCGAGTGCGCGCGATACGTGCCTTCTGAATCGTATTGAGCTTGACCACGTGACCATCGACCTCAATAGTCTCAGCGTCAGCGCGAGCCATGCCACCACGACCAGCCGTATTGAGGCAATCGCCGATACAACCTGCAATCTCAGCCATTGGACAGACATTGTAGCCAGACAGCTTATAGGGAGCGAGATACATAATAGCAGTCAAGTATCCTTTCTCCTCGCCCTTCACCGTCTTAGAATCAGCCTGGATTGTCAGCAACTTCATCTCAAGTCCCTCTTGTTTCCACTCAATACAGTCATTCTACTCTAAGAGAAGAAAATGGGCAAGGACTAAAATTCCTTACCCATCAATGACTTACGCAGCAGCGTTGACTTCTTCTTTCTTGACGAGTTCCCAGCCCACTGGAGCGCACAGGAACCATTCGCCTTTGGCGTTGCGGACTAGGTCGCCCACCGAGACGCTGTGCATCGGGGAAATACGTCGCAGCTTGCTCTGATCGCCATAACCATTACCGACCTCGAATACTTCCTCAAGATCGTCCGTATTGATTTCCGCGACCAGCGTATAGTAAGCGAGGAATTCAGGCTCCCACTTCCCCCAGCGCGTCTGAAAGTACGCATTGTAGCTGGGGAATGCATCACAGGCTTTCAAGTGATCCCCCAGTTGGTTGACCTCGTTAACGATAGCGTTCGAGAGTTCGATCTGGTAGACTGTATACGACACTTCATTTCTCCTCAGTTACTCACTCAATACAATCATTCTACTCTACTGGATCAAAAAGCGCAAGGACTAAAATTCCTTACGAATCAATGCTTTAGTAGTGATGCCGACTTCCGACGTACGTAAGTCATTGAATTGAAGTCATCCAGCGGATCATATTCCTCAGGCTCATCCTCAGGACCAAAGTAGCAGTCCAGATCCTTCGACTTCAGATCAGGGTGGTTGGCTAGGATTGCCTCACGACCGAACCCTTCATTTACCATTTCAGCGATTTCAATTCCTAAGTCCATTTCATTCCCTCCCTTTCAATACAATCTAAAAGAGCAACGACTAAAATTCCTTACAAATCAATCACATTCAGCTTAGGGTTGATGCAGCGATTCTCACTAACCATGCGAGCTTGAAAAGGAAGAGTACAATCTCGACAAACAAATTTCCGCACAGGCTTTGTTTTACTCTCATCTTCAAGCATACTCCAGGATTCAAACTCTTTTTTGCTGAAACAAAGGGGATATTCCCTGCCCTCCATGGATCGAATGAAATTCTCCGCAGCGATATCCAACTTAGACATTAGAGTTCGCCTTCTCAGCTACTTTTGCTGCTCGCTTCGCCTTTCGTTCTCTTTGAAGTAATTCCAGCGCCAGTCGCTCATTACGCTTGTTTACTATATACTCAATCTCATGACTTTGCAGTCGAGTCGTTTTCTTGCTCATTTATAGTCTCCTCCAGAATAAAATCAACACACTCAGAATTCAGCAGATCAAAGTCCATAACATTCCCTCCCTTCACAATACAATCATTCTATACGATTCAAAACAAAAGAAAAAGGATTAAATCTTCTTCAGGATCAATGACTTATCCGTTAACGAGATTTTGTCCTGGTTTTCGGCGACTGCGAGTTCCTGCTTGACTCCAGCGAATAGTTCCCCATTCTTTTCTCAGGACATTTCCACACGTGGGCACTAGCGAGGGTGACTTTTGATCCTGAGCAAATAGGATATCCCCGACAAAAAAGTCCTTAAAATTCCCTGCACCATCAAACATTCGCTCATATTCCTTCACGACAAAACTATGCGTTGACTTCGATTGCCCTACAATTACAGAGACTTTCGTGTACTTCTTCAATTCTTCAGTGGTGATCTCAAATCGTTGCGTATAATTTGAATGATCACTATCATAGAAATTCTTCGTCAAATAATCGACGTATTCTTTTATCCCTTCTGCATAGGACATTTGCTGCTCAGACATTTTCTTTTCCTTGCTCAATAATTTCTTTCGCTGATTTCTTTTTCTTGCGACCCTTCACGAATCCCTCAGGAATTGCCTCTGTTTTCAGGATTTGTTTTTCCTCCTCGCCATTCGTTATCCATTTCATTTGCGAGCGGAACTCTGACATTATCTCTTTCGTTTCAGATGAATGTTCTTTGTCGTAGAAACCATTCTTTTCACCTTTGCGAATTTCACTCAATTTTGCGGACATTTCAGGAGTCGTGACATATCCCAGTGCATTGGTATTCCCTGGTGGTGCACCGCGCATTTCTTTATAGGTGTTATGGATTGCGTATCGCGGAAGAATACGTTGCGCTTCCTCGAGAGTTGCGAATGCATGGATTGCCTCCACGAAGAATGCATTTCGACCGTATTTTTGTAGAGTTTCCATGATCTCATCATTCGATCCGCAGTAAGGATCGGTTGAATCTTTTGAGCCGAATGCGAGATCTTCGGAGGCATGAATACCATAGAAAACCTTACCATTTACTCTATTTGTGCTCTTATATAAGAAGTGTAATTTCATACTGAATTATCTTAGGATTGACCTCTTATTTAGTATAAGAGTCTTAATTCTTCTTGCAAGTCTTCATACTCCTTCATTGTTTTTCGCCAGCGACTTAGTGTTTCATCAGGGATCATTATTCCCTCAGGATACTTCTCATTCATATCTTCCATAAAAGAATACAGTCTTCGATGGGGATGACCCTTAACAAAGTCAATGTAATCATGAAAATCGATAATAACATTCTTCATAAAGGATTCCTTATAACAAGACCTAAGATGTAAATTACAAGTAGAAAACTATTAACAATCGCGATGTTCCAGTCTCTGGATCGAACTGCCCAGAGAATGTAGAAAACTGATCCTGTGTTGAATAAGACTAAGTTTAGAGGATCAATGCGT
>Ga0118677_10012950_pt2 | contig 10934 bp, 5 predicted proteins | sample AliMusrvi5mmetaG_FD_86154 | JGI IMG/M metagenome (GOLD analysis project Ga0118677, IMG submission 86154)
GCAATACGCCGTTGCTGGTATTACTCCTTACGATCCGGTTAGTGGAAATTATGGCGGTGTAATGGCCTACAGTGAAGATCCCCAGGCATACAATCCCTACACCAACTACATCAACAACCTCAACTACCAGAATCGCCAGGAGGCAAATACGAGTATTTATGGTGACTGGAAACCTATCAAAGGTCTTACGGCTCGCATTGAATACCAGCTCAATTATTACAACCAATTTTTATGGGCAGCTGCGACACCAAACCAGGCATACAACTTTCAGACCAATTCATTTGGATCACGTGTTTATGTTGGAGCCAATGCAGGCGTGAGCAATGCCACGAATACAGGTTATAAAACGCAGTTAAACGGAAGCCTGAACTATCACAAGCTGATCAACATGCATCATGACATCAACATCATGGCTGTTTATAGCGAGGAGTACTGGTACGACCGTTATCAGTATTCTCAGAGAAACGACAGACTATATCCGACTCTTCACGAAATTGATGCAGCTCTTACAACCATCCAGTCTACAGGAGGAAATTCAAACACGGAGGGTCTGCGTTCCTTTATTGGCCGGATGAACTACACGGCTTTTGATAAATATCTGCTGGAAGCCAATTTCCGCTACGACGGATCTTCCAAGTTCCTTCCCGGTCACCAGTACGGTTTTTTCCCTTCAGTTGCTGCCGGATGGCGTTTTACCCAGGAAGACTTCCTGAAGAAATACACATCAGGGTGGCTTAGCAGTGGTAAACTGAGAGCTTCCTATGGTACGCTAGGTAATAATAGCGGTGTCGGACGTTACGAACAACAACCAACCATGGGCGCCAGTGCCTATATGACAGGAGGTTCCATCGTGAATGGTTTTATCCAGCAAAAAATGACCAACGAGAATCTTTCCTGGGAGTCAACCTCTGTATTCAATGTCGGTTTCGACCTTGGATTCCTGAAAAATCGTCTGACTGCCGAAATTGACTATTATGACCGTCTGACAACAGGAATGAACCAGCCATCGTCCATGTCCAACCTTTTGACGGGAGCCTATACCGCGCCTCGCGTAAACATAGGCAACTTAAGGAATCGCGGGACTGAAATCAATCTTACCTGGAAAGACCATATTGGAAAATTCAATTACATGGTGAACGCAAATGCCTCCTATAATGCCACCGTTCTTGAAACATGGAGTGGATTTTTGGACAGGGGTTATGTCTACCTCGGCATGCCGTACCACTTTGTTTATGGTTACCAGGACAACGGAATTGCCAAAACGTGGCAGGATGTTTACAATGCAACGCCTCAGGGTGCATCTCCCGGAGACCTTCTTCTGAAAGACGTTAACGGTGACGGCAAAATAGACGGAAACGACCAGGTTGCCCAACCAAAATACCAACGTGACAGGCCAACTACTTATTTCGCCTTTAACGGCAGTTGTTCCTGGAAGGGATTTGACCTGAACATCTTGTTACAAGGTTCTGCAGGTCGTAAAGACTATTGGTTGAATAATTTCAATACCACCAACATACCCCAGACCAGGTACGCATCAAGCTGGGAACAGTTTAACAACACATGGGCGGTAACGAACCCGAATGGCGTATGGCCTCGTCTTGCCGGTCCTGGGAACAACGTCACCACGACTAGTTTCTGGCTCGACAACCTGAGTTACCTCCGGTTCAAGAATATTCAAATTGGTTACAATCTACCAAAGAAATGGCTGTCGAAATTAACAATCGACAACCTGCGCTTGTACGCATCTGCAGAGAACCTGGCAACTCTAACGACCTTCAGGGGTCTTGATCCTGAGCGTACGGGGAATGCCAGTGACATGTATCCTTTGAATAAATCATTCTCACTTGGTATTAACCTTGGTTTTTAATAAGCTGAAATTATGAAAAGATTAAATTTAAAAATATTTGTCATTACTGCGGTTGCAGGAATGGCGTTTATGACAAGTTCCTGTACGAAGAATCTGCTGGAACAAACTCCTACGGTAGATCTGCCTTCTTCAGCTTTTTGGAATACGGAAGCTGATGCCACCACCGCGCTAATGGGCGCTTATTCTGCTGTCAGGCCACTGTTTGACAGGGATTACTACATGGACGGACAGTCTGAATATGTCAGAGCCCGTGGAACGAGTACGACAAGCGGGAACCTTCGTCTGGGAGACGCCTACAACGGAGGCAACTATAATCCCAACGGTTATGGAAGCAGCTTTGATAAAATGTACCAGTATCTTTATGGTGGTGTGAACCGTTGCAATTATGTGATCGAAAATGTGAAGAAGATGTTGCCGACGGCGAAAGCCTCTTCAGTCCCGGGTCTTGAACTGGTCATCGGTGAAGCCAAACTTCTCCGTGGCATGGTTTATTTCCGCCTGATCTCTATGTGGGGTGATGTTCCTTATTTCACCTATATTGCCTATGCTGATGCAGACGTATCAACCCTTTCAAGGATTCCTATCGCTCAGATCAAGGATTCTATCATGGCCGATTTTACCTATGCTTTTGATAAATTACCTGCCAAAGCATCGGTATCCGGACGTGCAGCAAAACCTGCAGCCCTAGCCTTCAGAGGTAAATTGCAACTTTTCTGGGCATGCTGGAACAAGAACGGATGGCCTGAACTGGATACATTCAAACCAAGCACCACCGCAGCAACAGCTGCCTATACTGCAGCTGCTGCCGATTTCAAAGCAGTAATCAACAATTATGGACTTACCCTCTTCCGCAATGGAGACCCGGGTAGCTGGGGAACAATGGGTGCCGCAGATGTTTTGCCAAATTATTTCGATCTCTTTATGCCGGCTGCCAATGCTGATCCTGAACTGATCATGGCATTTACGCACGGTGGTACTGGAACCAACCAGGGAGAAGAACTGATGCGCGATTTCGCGGGACGTTCCCACGAAGGTTCACAATGCTGGGTCTCTCCGCGTTACGAGATTGCCGACAGATACCAGTCTACGATTACAGGCGACTTCGCGGCTCCGATGATTCCGACCAACCCAACAACTGCCGGTGCCCGTACAAAACTTAACTCCGCCGTCAACCCTGCCAGTTATGCCAACCGCGATTACCGTATGAAATCTTCCATTATGTGGGATTACGAGATGAGTATAGGAATGGTATCCCTTGCCTCTACCGGATGGTGTCCTTTTATTTACAAATCATGGGCAGCACAGGTAGTAATCAACGGTGTATCTTATTTGACATACAATACCGACGGGTCTAACTCAGGCTATGTATTCCGCAAATTCGTTCGCAATTATGCAGGACAGGGACGCAGCGATGGCAATTACAGCTGGCCTGTGATGAGACTTGCCGATGTCTATCTGATGTATGCCGAAGCCACCAACGAGATCAACGGACCTCAGGCCGACGCCATTGGCCTTGTCAATCAGATTCGCCACCGTGGCAATCTTCCTGCCCTTGCAGCCTCCAAGACGGCCGACAAGAATACGTTCTTCTCAGCCATTGAACAGGAACGGATTGTTGAACTTCTTGCAGAAGGACAACGCGGATTTGACCTTCGTCGTTGGAGAGCCATCGAAAGAGTATGGTGTCCTCCATACGGAATCGGAGTTTGGCGCATAGATACCAATGGTGCAAATCAGAGTCAATACTTTGTAAATACATCTGAATTAGCCTATCAACAGTGCTACATTTTCAGAATTCCTCCAGGCGAACGCAACAGGAATCCTAATCTGACTCAGAACAAACCTTGGTTGTAATGATCTTACATATACATTTAAAATTAGATACAATGAAAAAACATTTTATAAAATTCCTGATCCTCCTCCTGGTCATATTTGCCTGGGTTCGATGCGCCAAGAATTTCCCCACTGACGAAGATGGCCTCCTGATAACGACCAGGGGACAATGCTATGTAGGTAATTTTGAGTTGCTTGGTGCGGATTTCCAGACCGTCAGGACCGCAGCCGCTGTGATAGATACGACAGCCCAGACAATCAATACAACTGTCATGTTTGGCACAGACCTGAAGAACCTGTTTCCTCAGTTTTCACTGGTAACTGATGCCAAACTGGATCCCAAGATCACCGGAAAGGTTGATTTCTCTGATTTGGCAAATCCAAAAAAATGGACGGTTGTCTCAGGAAACCGTCTGGTGAGAAAAACATATACGGTTTATATTACAGTTCAACCGAAACCTTAAAACGACAGACTATGCAACGTAAATATTTAAGCTTAATCACAGTAATGTTGGTGGCCATATTCTTTTCATCCTGCCAGGACAAGGAATATGCATTGCCACTTGGTAAAACAGGATTGAACAACGACTGTATCAAAAGAACCCTGGGACCAAATATCGTGGGCGCCAACATCGAATTTGCCTATGCCATGGCCCTGCCGGCCAGTGAAGGTAAAATTGTATCATCACAGGTAGTAGCAACGATCGCAGGAGCCACAGGCACCTATCTTGAAAACAGGTCTTTTTACACCAATTCAAGCGGTGTAGATGTAGGAATTACTGTCGGATCCGCTTCAGTTACCACCGATGTCAAAACCATGGTTACCTTTACCAAGGATACATGCGCCGCAACACTCCGCTATTTCTACACCATACCTGAAGCAGCCAGGGGTGGTTCCGTATCCTTTAAGTTTTCTGCCACGGCAAGCAATGGTCAGACTGTTTCGTACGACATGGGACCCTATACAATTACCACCATGGATATGAAACTTGATCTTGTGTGCACAGACAACAAGGCCATGTATCTGTCCATCGCCGACATGGCATTGTATGATGCCGCCGGAGCAGCTGCCAATGCAGCCAACATCGACCTTGTTTATTTGTATCGTAACATCGCGGGGATAACATTTACCCATGCCCTTGTTTCGCCTGCAGCGAGTACGGATTACCTTCCAGGAGTTACATTGCCGACAGGTGTCAACAAAAGCACCAAGATGTCGAAAACCTGGGCGCTGAACGATTTCAATCTCGCACGTCTCCAGTATGGTATCTATATCGACGATGTTGATTTCAAAGTACTCGATTTTACCAATGCTCCAAATTTCGTCATCAACCTCAAAGCGCAAGCCGGTACATGGGTTGAGACTGCCGATGGTAAATACAGGGCTTACATCTACATCAATGCCGTCAACAACACGGCTCCAAGTATGACTGTCAGTATCAAGAGATACAAAATGAAGTAACATCATAATTTGAAAAGAGCCGTTGATAGGAGGGATCTCCTTTCAATGGCTCTTTTTGCTTGAAACTGGTGGCTTTTATCTTTTGTTACAAGTTACAGGTTACGGGGTATTAAGATTGATAAGTTCGCATAACATTGAATCGTCAGAGAGTTCGGTTCATCTGCACTTTGCGTCCTTTGTGTCTGCCTTTGAGACCTTTGTGGTGAATAAAATACTTTTTAACCACGAAGGTCTCAAAGTTGAGCACAAAAATCTCTAAGTAATTCGCTGATTAATAACCTAACCAATAAGTACGAAAGATTTTGAAGGAATGACTAATATGCTCAACAATGAAAAAGAGTTCAATATTTAGAATCGCCTTTTGGTTATTATTATCAGTATTAATCTGGTCAACTGAGTCTGTTTCGGCTCAAAAATTCATCCATCCGGGAATAGATCAGACCTCAGCCGATCTGTCCTACATGAAGAAGCAGGTGCTAGCCGGAGAACAGCCCTGGAAGGATGCATTTGATAGGCTGAAAACAACCTCAGATCTTCAGTTTCAGACAATAGCATTCACGCATGTTTTAAGGGGCCCTTATGGAAAACCCAATATTGGAGGCGACGACCTTTCGAAAGGTTCAAATATGGCCTACAATTGCGCATTGATGGGTTACATCACAGGCGACAAAGCCTATTCGGATAAGGCCAAGGAAATTATCAATGCCTGGACCCCCGTTTTATGGGATTTTGATTACAACGACGCCAAACTGCTGGCTGGCTGGACTGGCCATATACTTTGTAATGCCGCCGAGATACTCAGATACACGGATACAGGCTGGCAACAAAAAGAGATTGACCGTTTTAAGCAGATGCTGATGACGGTATACTACCCGCTGATTCGATTCTATTACCCGCAGGCCAACGGGAACTGGGATGGGGCAATCATCCACACCATTCTGGCCATTGCCATCTTCACCGACAACCGCGAGATGTTTGACAACGCGTTGGATCATTTCTACCACTCTCCCGTCAATGGAAGCATCTTCAAGTACATCTATCCCAGCGGACAATGCCAGGAATCGATGCGCGACCAGGGTCACGTTCAACTCGGCATCGGCGAGTTTGCGGGGGCAGCCAAGGTTGCCTATACACAGGGTGTTGACCTGTTCTCCATCGCCGACAACAGGATTGGCCTAGGATATGAATACACGGCTCAATACCTGCTGGGTAAAACACCTCATTGCTACGGCAAAATCTCCGATCGTGCCAAAAACCTCCGCGACGATTACGAATATGTTTACAGACACTATGCCGCACAGGGAATAGATCTTCCATACACGAAAATGGCTGCCGACTCCGTTCGCAGCAAGGCAGGCAGAAGTGTGCTGACCGCTTTCCGAGCTCCTGCCGGGAAGGTAATAACTAAAAAAGATGCACCGGCTCCGTCAAAAATAGCCTTCCCGGCTGGAGCCATGGAAAATGCCGTCAGCAAGGTTCCTGCCAGTGCTATTCGGGTCAATCCGGGACAGTCCATTCAGGCAGCCCTTGATGAGGCAGCAGCTAAAAAAGGATGGGTAGTTGCGACTGCCGGTTTGCATAAATTGCCGGCCACGCTGAAGATTCCTTCCGGTATTACCCTATCGGGGGAAGGTCTCCAAACAATCCTTATGCTTGACCCAGCTTCCGGACTGCGGGATGCCATTGTGAATGCAACGGATGACATGCATGACATCACGATTTGCAATCTGGTATTGGAAGGCGCCCCGGATCCTGATCCTGGAAGCGATCCCAACAGCAAACGCTCCTACAGGGGAACATACAACAGGGGTGGCTTCCTATTCTACGGAAAACAGGAAGGTTCTATGAAAAACATAACTTTCAGGAATCTGACCGTCAGAAACTGTACCTTCAACGGCCTATTCATCACGGGTGCAGAAAATGTGAGCCTGATCAGCTGTGACCTGAACGAAAACGGCATGAGCGTTCCTTCAGGCGCACGACAACTGCATAATTTGTTACTTTCCCATTGTTCCACGGTATCAATCAGCGACAGCCGTTTGGACACCTCTCCACTGGGCTGTGGAATCGCACTTACCAATTGCAACAATGTAAAAGTGACCAACTGCGAAATCGCCCGGAACGGCTGGTATGGGGTGCTGGTATCCGAAAGCAGCGATGTTGCAGTCACGGGAAACCTGGTAGAAGCCAATGATGCAGATGGCATCATGATACAGTATCTCTACTTCGGTTCAAAAAATATCACTGTCAGCAAGAACCTGATCCATTACAACAACGGTTTCGGTGTGATTTCCTACGGGGCAAAAAATGTCAAATCAACCGAAAACAGGTATGCAGGGAACGGCGTGGATCTGAAATCAAACGAGAAGATCAGTCCGGAGAAATTTATCAACATACATTAAAAAGGGATTATTTACTTTGAGTCCTTTGAGTTATCCTTAGAGTCCTTTGTGGTTAGATGGATAGATTTAACCCCAAAGGACACAAAGTACCTCACTAAGGACACAAAGTAAAAGGTCATTCGAGGATAATTGAAACAAATTCAAAACACTATTTAAATCATTGATGAGATATTTATACCTCATGTTATTCTACCTATTACTGCTTTTTACCGCTTGTGCCCAGGATAAATCCCCGGCGGTCAGCAATGGCACCCTGATTTTTCAGTCCGGATTTGAGCCCGATTCAAAGGTTGTTCCAAGCGGAGCTGAAGCGGATATCATTGGTACCGATCATTCACTCGCCGATCACAATGACTGGATCGCAGATCTGGATAACAATCCCGATATCGGCAACTTCAGTCTGCAATACCAGGGAGGCGACTCTACCCAGCGCTTTGCCAGGATCATCCAGGAACCGGGGAATTCTGCCAACCACGTTCTACAGTTCTGGCTGAACGACGCCAATGTAGAGGCATCGAAAGGGCGAATCCAGGGTAACCTTTACGGCAACAAGGGCATGAAGGAGTTTTACCAGTCGGAAAGGATTTTCTTACCCGCCGATTTCAACGCAGTCCGCACCTATCCCGATATCATCAACTGGCTGACCATTGCCGAATTCTGGAACAATATCACCTGGAGCCAGACAGTTCCATACGGATTCAGAATCACCCTTGGAATTGGCAAACCCGTTTCCGGAGAGAGTGATTTGTATTTCATCCTGGATGGTCAAAATTGTGATCTTGCCTCAGATGGCAGCCAGAAATACACCACACTCTGGTCTGAAACCAATCAGAAACAGAAGGTACCTATCGGGAAATGGTTTACCCTGGAATATTATTACAAGGAAGGAAATGCCGAAAATGGGAAATTTTACATGACCATTCAACCCGATGGTGCAGAAAAAGTGAATGTTTTCAACCTCACAACCATTACGCACAACTCCAAGGACCCCAGTCCCGACGGTGTAACCGATTTCAATCCGATCAAATTGTACACCTCAAAGCCGTTGATTGATTACATGCGAAGCCAGCACAAAACGCTACAGATATATTGGGATGATTTTAAACTTTGGAAAGACAAACGACCTTGATGGATACTAAAGATTTAACACGTTTAGAAACCGGAAATACCATACAAACCTTGACAAGTTAAAAATCTTCTTTGCGAACTTTGCGATACACTTTGCGCACTTTGCGTGAAAAAATAATCACGCAAAGAATAATGAGTAAATTAAATGACAAGCTGCTTCACAAAAAATTAATAATTTTCAAATGAAGAATCTAATTCTTTTCATGATCCTGTTCACTGGAATAATCAAGGTACAGGGATCCCCCAATCCTGCCAATGCTGACCTGGAACTTATCAGAGCCAAGGTAAAAGCAGAAATGATGGCTCAACCGGTGGATGAACCGGCAGTCAGGGCTTTGATAGCCACCATTCTCCCTGATGGGACCTGGCCCGGCATCAATTACAAGGATGTCTCGAACACGGGGTTTCAGCATCGGGTCCATCTCGGTAACATGGTAAAAATGGCGCTCGCATTTGAGAAGAAAGGCTCGAAACTGAAAGGTGATGCCAAATTGAAAAAGAGTATTTATTCGGCGCTAAACTATTGGATTCCCAATGATTTTATTTGTGACAACTGGTGGTGGAACCAGATCGGAACTCCCAACGAACTGATCAGCCTTCTGATGATCATGGACACTGATCTGACCAAAGAGCAAGTGGCAAAAATCCTGCCGATGATCGGTCGTGCAAACCTCACCGCCACAGGCGCCCGTCCGAGTGGTGATCGCATCAAAATCGCTGGAATCCTGGCCAAAACCCTGCTTTACAAGCGTGACGTGGAACAATTCAACGAAGTCATCAAGGTCATCGAGGGCGAAATTAAATTTGCCACAGGCCGAGGAATGCAGTACGATTACAGCTTTCACCACCGTGAAGACAAGGTCAACAATACCACTTCATACGGAATGGGATACGCCGATGCCTTTGCCGAATGGGCATCCCTTGTAGCCGGAACCAAATATAAATTCTCAGACCCTGCGCTTCACCAGCTCACCGATTATTACCTCGACGGAATATGCAAGCAGTTGATATTCGGAAAATCACCCGATCCCGGAGCCAAGAACCGCGACATAACCCGTTTCGACGGGGAAAAAATCCTGGGATCTGCACCGCTCGAAAGATTATTGACGGCGACGGATTACCGCAAAAAAGAGATGGAGGAAATCATCAAACTCCGTAAGGGGGAACCCGGTGTGCCTTCCTCATTCAGTACTTTTTTCTGGCAATCAGAACATTTCACCATCCAGCGACCCGATTTTTTCACCTCCGTGAGAATGTATTCCACGCGGGATTGCAACATGGAATCCCCTTACAACGGCGAAGGGCTTGTGAACCATTTCCGTGGCGACGGGACAAACTATATTTCCAAATCAGGCCGGGAATATGAGGACCTTGCGCCCATGAACGACTGGCAAAAAATCCCGGGCACTACAATAGTTCAGAAACCTGTCATGCCTTCCGAAAAAGAGATCCAAAAGTGGGGACTTACCGATTTTGTAGGCGCAGCCACCGATGGGAAATATGGCGTGGTGGCATTCGATTTCAAAAGCCCGCACGATCCGTTGGTAGCCAAAAAATCATGGTTCTTCTTCGACCACGAATATGTTTGTCTGGGTGCCGGAATTACGGCCACCACCGATCTTCCCGTTGCTACAACACTAAACCAGTGTCTGTTGCTAAGTTATGTGGTAGTGATGAGCGACAACAAAAAAGCAGTTATTGACCGTGGCGAGCGCAAGATGTCCAATGTCAACTGGGTATTGCACGATGGAGTGGGTTATTTCTTCCCCAAACCGACGGATGTCAACATGATGAACAATGCAAAGAGTGGTAGCTGGTACAAAATCAACCACCAGATGGACTCACCCAGGGAAGAATCAAGCAGGGAAGTTTTCAAACTTTGGATTGACCATGGACCACGACCACAAAATGCAGTTTACACGTACATCGTTATTCCTAATACTACTGAAAAGGAAATGGAGAACCAACCCTGCAAGGAGATTTCCATCCTGTCAAATTCACCTGAAATTCAGGCAGTAAAACATTCCGGATTAAACATTTGTGAAATCATTTTCTATACCTCAGGCGAAATTCAGGTATCAGAAGGTTTGAAAATAGGGATGGACAGTCCGGGTGTAGTAATGGCAAAAACTGAAGGCAAGGCCATCAAACAGATTACCGTGTCTGATCCTTCCCGCAAACTGGGCAAAATCCATCTGACGGTGACCGGAAAAATTGAAAAAACCGGCGCCAACTATAAATC
>Ga0118677_10014804_pt1 | contig 10934 bp, 7 predicted proteins | sample AliMusrvi5mmetaG_FD_86154 | JGI IMG/M metagenome (GOLD analysis project Ga0118677, IMG submission 86154)
CCGGGGCGGGTGGCGCAGCGACTGCTGGCGGAGTGGCAGGCGCTGTTGGGTTTGCCGGAGCAGCGGCCGCAGGTGGGGCAGGCGCTGCGCCAGGTGCGCCGGGCGCAGATGGAGTGGCCGGCGACGGAGGCGCGCCGGGCGATGCAGGAGGCCTGCCGAAGGGATTGCCGGCCGGGCGTGCGCCGGGTTGGCCTGGGGCGCCATTGGGTCCTGCGCCGGGCATGGGGCGTCCGGGAGGCATTCCACCCATGCCGCCGGGGCGGTTGGGCTGCGAGGGCATGTCGGTTACGTCTACGAGCTCAACGTCGAAAATGAGGTCGGACTTGGGAGGAATGCCGGTGTGGGCGGCATCGGGGCCGGGCCGGCCGGCCGCTCCATAAGCAAGCTGCCAGGGGATGAAGAGGCGGCGCTTTCCGCCGATTTTCATGCCGCCGAAGCCCTGGTCCCAACCGGGAATGACGCGGCCAAAGCCTTGCGGAAAGGGAATGGGCTGAGGGTCAGCGAGCTTGGGCTTGCCGTCCGCATCCAAGACCGGCTTGCCGTCTTTATCCGTAATCGGGGCGCGATGGTCGGCGGAGGCGTCGAACTTATGGCCGTCGTCGTCGCGACCGTTGTTCCCAAACCAGCCGGTGTAAAGCACCTTGTACATCTTGTTGGGCTCGGCATCGGCACCGGTGCCGATTTTGACTTCCTGATAGCGGAGGGAGAAGGCGATCTTTTTGGCGCCGACTACGGGAGGGATGCCCGAAGGCAGCTTGTCAATTGCGGCAGCCGTGGCTGGCTTGGCGGCGGTGGCGGCGGGCTTTGCCTTTGCTGCCGCGGGGGCAGCAGGCTTGGCAGGGGTTTGGGCGCCCACGGCAACCGAGGCGGCCACAATAAAGATCAACAGATGAGTAAGTTTCATTGCGTTTTTAAAACTCCCTTTGGCGCTTGTTCCAACTCTAGCGGCAAGGCCGAGCAGCGAGGCGGGTGGAGACGGGCCCTGGACCGCGGCGGCTGGAAAGCGCATTGGTGTCTTGACGGAGTTTATCAGGAGGTCCCTGCATTGGGCACTTGCGCTGACGCATGGAGCACCGAGCATGCAAGCACGGATGAATCATTTGCGTTGGGCGAGCATGGCCGCCAGCAATGCGGTTCTTGGGGCCAGGTGCTCGAGTTCGATGGATTCGTGGTGGGCGTGGGCGCCCTGGCCCACGGCTCCCATGCCGTCAAGAGTGGGAATGCCAAGAGCCGAAGTGAGATTGCCGTCGGAGGCGCCGCCGGTGGCGGCTTCGTCGAGTTGAAATCCCAAATCCGCAGCCAGCGCCCTGGCCTGCCGGTAGAGCCTAGCTGTTCCACGCGTGCGCTCCATGGGGGGACGGTCGATGCCGCCGGTGAGGGTGAGCGTGCATCGTTTGTCGGCGGCCTTGAGACCGGCAAACTTGCTTGTGATGCGCGGGCCGTCAGCCTTGCGGGCGATGCGCACATCCACCTCAGCCCAGGCCTGGGCGGGGACGACGTTGCTCTTGGTGCCGCCCGCCATGACGCCGACATTCACGGTGATCCCGGGCTTGAGGCCGGTCCAGCCGGAGACGGCTTCGACGGCGCGGGCCAACTCGCGGATGGCGCTGGCGCCTTTTTCGAAATCGACGCCGGCATGCGCGGCGACGCCTTCAACCTGAATTCGCCAGTGGCCGGTTCCCTTGCGGGCGGTTTTGTAAGCTAGTCCCTGGGCTGGCTCCAGAACGAAAACCGCGGAGCACTGTGCGGCAAGCCTCTCGGTTATGGGGCGGGAGACGGGGCTGCCAACTTCTTCGTCGGAGTTGAGAAGGAGAACGATCTCGCCGGCCGAAGAGCTTTTGAGAAGGCCGGCCTCGGAGAGGATTTCAATAGCCGCAAAGGCCATGGCTGCGCCGGCTTTCATGTCGAGGGTGCCGGGACCCCACAGGCGGCCTTCAGCGATGCGGCAGGGCATGGACTTGAGGGTGCAGAGAGGCCACACCGTATCGAGGTGGCCCAGCAGCAAAACCCGCCCCGCCGCGCCGGTTTTGGATTTGGGGCCGAAGCGGGCTTCGAGGATGTTGCCAAAGTTCCGCTGGCGGTGGAGTTTGACCCGCCCGCCAAGGTCTGCGGTGTGCGCGACGGCGAGGGCTACACAGGTATCTACAGCGGCCTTGCTGCCGGTTGGGGACTCAGCAAGAACCAGGCGGCGGGTCAGGTCGAGGATGGCGGATTGCTTGCCTCGGGCTCCGGCTAGAAGGGCGCGCATAGGGACGGGAAGATTGGATAGGGTTGTCAATTGGAGCACCTTTCTGTGTTACGTCAGGCCGGGCAGGAATCGATGACTCCCTGATTCTACGACTGTTAGGCATTATGGCGAGATGTGATTCAGAGCCTCCGCGGTGGCCTATTTAGTGCAAAGTGTGGCGCAAATGCCACAGTACACGGATGACCCTCAGCGTCTAATCTAGCGGAACGACCCGTTTTCAACGCCTGGAGTTGTATTTGCCGCAGAACGCGCACCTGGAACAGACGATTGCCGCGCCCCTGGAGTTTGCGGGCGTCGGGCTCCACTCGGGGGCCCCGGTGACCATGCGCATGCTGCCCGCACCGGCCGGCTCGGGAATTGTGTTTCGCCGCACCGATCTGGACAACTTCGAGATTCCCGCCAACGGCCGCAATGTGGCCAAGGTCAGCTACGCGACCAGCCTTATGCGGCAGGGGGTGCTGATCCAGACAACAGAGCACCTCTTGTCGGCACTGATCGGGATGGGCGTGGACAACGTGATTGTGGAAGTGGACAACCTCGAGCTGCCCATTCTGGACGGGAGCGCACTGCCTTACGTGGAAGCGTTTTTGAGCGTGGGCATCCGCACCCAGCGCCGCCGCAGGGAAACCATCCGGGTTTTGCGGGCGGTTGAAGTGCGCGAGGGAAACAAGTTTATCGGGGTTTATCCGGGCTCAGGGTACAGCGTTCAATATGCGATCGAGTTTCCGGCGCCGATCGGGTTCCAGAGCGCGTTTGTCGACCTGGCTGCGGAGAATTACGGAGAGTTTATCGCCCCCGCGCGCACGTTCGGGTACAAGGCGGATGAGAAGCGGCTGCGGGATATGGGGCTGATCCGCGGCGCAGGCGCGGAAAACGCCATTATCCTGGGAAAAGATGGACCGGAAAACGGCCCGCTGCGCTTTGCCGACGAGTACGTGCGGCACAAGGTTCTTGACCTGATTGGCGACCTGGCTCTGGCAGGACGGCGCATCGAGGGGCACGTGGTTGCAGAGCGCGCAGGACACGCGATGCATACGGCGCTGGTGTCGCGACTGCTGAAAGACCGATCAGCGTGGGAACTGGCGCATGTGGCGGCGACGGCGCCGGAGGGCATCTCGCCCGATGTTGCAGGCGAAACGCTTGGCAGCGCGGCGCTGATGGGTGCCTGAACAAGCGAAGGCAAACTCAATTCAAATCGCAGGAACTCCCCTTGCCGATTTAGAATAGCCCTACGTTCAGGATTCATTCTGCCCGGATCGCTCACGCTAAACGAGACACGAGGAAAGAACTCATGGGCACCAGCGCGTCGCCGACCTTACGTATCCCCCTTATATTGCTTGCATTGGCCGATCTGGCTCTTCTTGGAATGCGTCTTTGGCCCTGGCAGGAAGTAGTGAACCTGCCGTTGAACGGCGCCACGGGCATCGATCCGGCGGTTTGCCTGGTGGCCTACATGGGGCTCATGTTCTGGATTGGCAACACCCGCAACCAATCGACGAAGCAGGCGCTTTCAACGGGCGCGATGCTGGGATTGCTGGGCGGGCTTCTTCTTGCCGGACGAGTGGCGTACAACGCGCAACCAGGCATTGCCAATGCGCCGCAGTCTGGAACTATCAGCAAGGGCCTTCTGGTAGCGGCTGCATTGGTATGGGGCATTGCGGGCTTCCGCAGCGCCAAGGCTGCCGGCGATGCCGCCAGCGGCATGCTTTCAGCACTGTGGAGCGGCATGACGAGCGGCCTGCTGGCCTGCGGCGCTGTGCTGATTGAGATGTACCTGGCAGCGCCCGTACCGGAAACAACCGACCCCTGGAAACTGTACGAAGGCCTGGCTATCGGCAACTCGGCAACCCAGGCGCTGGTGCAATCGCTGAACATGGCGACGGGATTTCTGCTGCTGTGCCCTTTGGCCGCTGCCGTGCTGGGGTTGGTGTTTGGGCTGGGCGGGCAGAACGGGAAAGACTAGCCTGGAAAGGCTGAAATTCGCCGAAGAAGACGAAAAGCAAATGCAGGTCCTTCGACTGCGTTTGGCGCAAAGAATTTTGTCAAAATCCGCTCAGGATGAATGGGGCTATTTGAGTTTTGCCGTGCCCCATCCATTCGCTGCGCTCAGGGTCGCTCAGGATGACAATCCATTTTTATTATGCGAGTTTCAGATTTAGGACACCAGAGTAAAAAGAACTTCTGGATTTATTGAAAGGGCGCTGCTCCGGCTGCGCCCTTTCAATTTCAGGACTGAATCCGATCAGGTAAACAGGATGCACATGGGCGTGGCCGCTGCTACGCTCTTGCCCTTTTCGGCGAGGGCGCCTGTCTCAGGGTTGCGGGCAAAGATGCTGATCTTGCCCGATGTCTGGTTAGCCACCAGCATCCAGCGTTCGGTGGGGTCCAACACAAAGTTGCGTGGAATGGGGCCGCCGCAGTTGAAGCGGGCGATGGGCGTGAGGGCTGCGGTGCGCGTGTCGGCCTTGAATCCGTAAATGAAGTCGTACTCGCGATTGGTGAAATAGACGAAGCGCCCGTCTTTGGTGATGACGGTGTCGCAGGCGTGGCCGCCGCCCTTGAAGCCCGCGGGCAGAAGGTCAATGCGAGTGACCATGGTGAGCTTGCCGTCGGCGCGGCTCCACTGAAGCACGTCGACGGTAGCAGCCATTTCGTTGACGGAGTAAGCGCTGTGGCCGTTGGGATGGAAGTGCAAGGTGCGCGGACCTGAGCCGGGCTTGGTCTTGTAGATTCCGGCGGGGGTAAGGATGCCGGTGGCCGCGTTCAGGCTGTAGATATGGATGGAGTCGCCGCCGAGATCGTTGAAGTAGGCAAATCGATTGTCGGGCGACACGGAAGCGAAGTGGGCATGGGCGGTGGGCTGGCGGACGGGGTCGGGACCGTGCTCGGTATAGTGCTCGCTCCAGACGAGGGGGCTCAGCTTGCCATCATTGACCAGAAAGCTGGCGCCGCTACCGCCGAAATAGTCGGCAGCCAGCAGGACGCGGCCGGTGTGATCGAGGCAGATATGGCAGGTGCCGGTACTGGCCGAGTTCTCAGCCGAAAGAGGCGTCAACTTGCCATCCTGCAATCGGAAGCTGGCCACTTCGCCGGTCGGCTTGCCGTTGAATGAATCGACCTCGGCGGCCGCGAAGAGATGCCTGCGGTCGGCAGACATGGTGATCCAGTCGACATTGTTGATTTTGGCGGCGGCTCCGGCGAAAACGAGATCGCCGGCGATGGGGTCCCAATCGTAGGCGAGAATGCCATCCGGGGTATTTGAGGCGACAAAGACCCGCTGGCGAGCGGGAGCGGCAAAACCCGGCAATGCCGCGGCGGCTACGGTTGCGGCGGATGCGGTCACGACAAATTCACGGCGAGAAAGGTTTTTCATGGTGGAAGCGATTATCGCCGATGGGGCGGAGGGTTCGCCAGCGGCGAACCCGGCATTCGAGAGGCGCGGCAGCTCGATCTTCTAAACTGGGTAGTTGGAAGATCGACTGCGAGGGGCACAGGTTGTCACACTTCATTAGTTTTGTTCGCATTCCGGCACTGGCGGTCCGGCAGCTTGTAAGCCCCCTGCCCCAATTAGACGTTTTGAAAGAAGACGAGTTGCGGCTACGGGTGCTGCCGAACGACGTGGATCTAAATATGCACATGAACAACGCCCGGTACCTGAACCTGATGGACTATGCGCGCACGCACCTGCTGGCGCGCGCGGGATTGCTGGAGCATATTCTTCGCTCGCGTTGGCAGCCGCTGGTGGGCGCGGTTTGGATCACGTATCGACGGTCGCTGCCGCTGTTTTCGAAGTTCCAGCTAACTTCGCGCCTAGTGTGCTGGGACGAGCGATGGTTCTACGTTGAGCAGACCTTTACCGGGCGCAAGGGACTTGCTGCCATTGGCTGGGTAAAGGGCGCGCTGCGCGACGAAAAAGGAATCGTGGAACCGCAGGAGGCGATTGCCGGCGTTGCGGCAGGAGCCGTGAGTCCGGCCATGCCGGATGGCATGACCGCATGGAACGAGCTTACCCGCGGTCAGCTTGATGGCGGAGCTTAGGCGCTCCTTGGAAACGAGGGTCAATTGGCTCTTGTGGGATCCCACCCATTCACCAAGAAGACGGCGAATGGATGGGGCACCCGGCCTTTGTGCGAGATGAGCAACGTAAATGCAGGTCCTTCGACTCCCCATTCGCTGCGCTCAGGGTCGCTCAGGATGACGGCTTTATTTTGGTGCGGGCGCTCCTAATGAACAGATGACAGAAAGCATGAATGCTAGCCTAGTTGCTTGATGCTACGAAGTACTTCGGCGTTGCGCAACAGATCAAGTGCGCCTGGATGGTTGCTGTCGAGTTGCAAAACCTCTTTGAGAAGGCGCTCGGCTTGCTGCTGGTTTCCCTGGCCAAAGAGGGCCTGACCGCGCAGGAAAAGGGCTTCAATCTGGTTGCGTTTCTTCAGGTCGTCTTCAAAGAGCAGCATGGCAGGAAGCGAAGTAGCGAAGTAATCGATCTTCGGGTCTTGCTGTTCCAGTTGCTGCGAGTAGTCGAGAAGGCCGTTGAACATTTCCGCGGCCTGTTGGTTGTTGCCGAGACACCGGCCGGCAAGAGCGCTCCAGAAAGTCATGTCAGAAACGGCGCGCACGGTCATCTCTTGAAAATCTCCGCGCTGCTGCGCGGCGCGTTGCCAGCACTCACTGGCTTCTTGCGGGTGGCTGCCTGCAGCGCAACTTGCTCCAAGCCAGAACCAGACATCGCTTTGATTGGCAAGCAGATGTTTTACTTCGCTTAGATTTTGCGGCGGGTGCAGGATGGCCTGAAAGAAGTTGCGCGCTGCAGGCGCGTCGCCCGCGGCGAGAGCGCTCTGACCGAGAAGTAGATTGGAGCGCGTGTACTGCGCCAGCACCAGGCCTTCCCCGCCCTCCCACGGCTGGAACTTCCGGGCCAGCAGCAGATCGAGGGCGCGCTGGGGTTGGCCGGTTTGATTGAGCAGAGTGGCCAATTCCACGGTCATGTCGTCGCGCAGATTTGAGAGGGCTGGGAAGCGCTCCAGCTCTTTGAGGCGGAGTTCCGGAGACTCGCCGATACGCTTCCAGAGCTGGTCGCGCTCGTAGAGGATGCGAGCGTCTTTGGAATCGGCCTCGAAGGCTCGATCAAAGGCTTCGCGCGCGCGTGCCGCGTCGCCGCGCACGTTGAAGGCCGCGATGCCCAGGTTGCGCCACGCGGTTGGGAAATGCGGATCGAGTTGGACGGCGCGCTCCCATTGCGCGATCGCTTCCTGGTAGCGGCGGCGATCGTAAAGCAGATTGCCCAAATAATAGGGCGCGCGCGCGTCGCCAGGATTTGCGGCAATGGCCTCTTCGAGGAGAACCATTTCTTCAAGACGGCTCGGAAAGCAAAGGTCTGCAGCGGCGGTTGCCGCCTGCTGGTACGACTCAGCACTCGCATGCTTGTCGCCGAGCGCGTGTTGGAGGTGGGCGATGGCATTGAGGATGATGGGCGCCGTGCCATCGGCTTGATTGAGATCGGCAGAGCGAAGAATGGCAAGAGAATCGCGGTTGAATCCCGAGCAGATGAGGTCGAAGGCGAGATCGAGAATCTGCTGATTGTTGGGCGGGAGTTTGCCGGTGAGCAGGTAGCGCGAGCCATTGTCGAGCAGGTCCAACTCGCTGGTGGCGCGCAGAATGGCAGCGGCTTCGGATTCGCGAGAGAGCTTTCGGAGGATCATGGCTTGCAGGTTGCGCGCATTGAGATTGCCGGTGTTCATGGAGAGCGAAAGCTGGATGTGGTCGAGAGCTGTTTGCCATTCAGCTTTGCGGGCGTCGAGCTCTGCGAGGGCCTGATGGGCCGGCGACGCCCATGCGGCGTTCCACGTGGCTTTGTAGAAGGCAGCGTATGCGTCCTCATCCCGGCCTTGATAGCGGAGGACGAGGCCGAGATTGTAGTAGGGCTCGCCATCGTAAGGGTTGGGGTTGCGACGGGTCAGGCGAGAGATGGCGGAGCGGAAATGACGCTCGGCTTCGGCAAATTCTCCGCGGCGAAGACGCCATCGACCCAGCGCGCTGTTGCAGCGTGCATCGCCCTCGTCTCTGCGCAGCGCTTCCTGCCAATAGATTTCAGGACGGCGCGTGGCATGACGGTATTGTTCAAGGTGGAGGCCGGTGAGGTAGAGCTCTTCAATCGTATCGACTTCCTCGGGCAATGACGGCTCGGTGGCGACTTCAGGGACGCCGGCGGCTTGAATTTGGGCGGGATCGTAGCTGAGGATTTCGCGCCCTTCTGCTTCGATTCGGATGGCGAGGCTGGCGGAGTCTGCGGCGCCTGCGGGCAGTTCTGCTGCGGCACAGAAAGTTTCGTTGACGGAAAGGTTCTGGTCCCATGTGCCGATGGTCTGGCCGTTGCAAGTGAGATGAATGCACGCGTTCTGAATTGCGCGCGTCACGCAAATGGCGACGTGCGCTTGCTGGGCTTCGACGCGAAGATTGACCGCTGCATCGAGATTGGCCTTTTGCGGAGGGCCGATGTGGCGGATGGGATACCAGTGCTGCGAGAAGGTCCGCGTCTCCCACGGGGCGAGGAATGAAAAGTCGGGCTGGTTGTCGGTGTAGACTCCGGCCATCAATTCGATGTAGGGGCCATCGGCATCGGTGAGGCAGCGGTCCCACGCATAGCCGAATTCGTGATTGCCCCAGGTCCATTGCTTTTTGCCAGGCGCGATGTGGTGATTGGCTACGTGCACTACGCCGGCTTGCGCAGCATGATCGTAGCCGCCGAAGAAATCTCCAGTGGTGCCGGTGATCATGTAGCTGGTGGGCACGGGAATGTTGGCGTACCAGCTTAGATCGTTGGCCGGGTAGGAACCATCGGGAACGAAATGCGAGGGCTTCTCGTCGGCTGGCACGCAGGAGCGGGCGCGCTCAGCGTAATCGACGCCGTAGTAAGGGCGGTCACTGAGGGGAAAACTGGTGATGGCGCGCTTGGCATGATCGGCGACAAAACGCACGTCGGTGGGGAAGAAAGACTGGTACTTTTCGTGAACCCTGGTGGCGACGTTAGCCCACCAGAGAAATGTCTGCGGGACAGGGGTGCGATTGTAGAGGCGCGCCCTGAGTTCGACGCAGGCCTTACCGGGGTGAAGGCATACGCCGTGCATGCCCTTCATGCGGGACATGGGATCGTGATCGCTGCACCAAACTGTAATTGAGCCATCTTCGCCGCGCTCGATTTCGACTTCGACGGGCATGAAGGTGGCGGGACGGTGATGCTGCGGCCAGTTGAACTCGACGCCGCCGGAGATCCACGGGCCGGCGAGGCCGACCAGAGCCGGCTTGATGACGTTTTGACGATAGAAGAAGTCATAGCCGCTGATTTTGTCGTAGCCGACATGGATGCGGCCGCCGATTTCAGGCAGGACCATCAGGCGCAGGAATTCGTTTTCAATGTGGACGGCCTGCCACGCGTGCTGCACGGGCTCGGTGGCGATGCGATCGATGAAGGGCAGCGGGTAAATGCGGCCGCTGCTTCCCTGGTAGACGCGGCGCTCAAGAAACATCGGATTGCGGCCCGGCGCCTCAGGCAGATAGGTGCGCATAACGACCGGCTGCTGCCACGCCTTGACGGGGCCTGCTTCGGTTGCGGGCGCTGCGGGCAGTGTCAGCAGGGAGGAAGGGTCAATCTCTTCAGTGATTCGCATAGTTGTGGATCATTCCTGTTCTTTGCTTGCGTGGCCAGGGCTGGGATTGAAGATCGAAACGACTCGCAGGGGAAGCTGGAGTACTTTGATTGTATCTTTTTGGACGGGGGCTGGACATTGGCATCGGTAATCCGCGGACGCAGATGTGCTGTGGATGCGCTTAGAAGCAAAAGCCCACCTAGTCTTTCAGGCTTCATGAACGGGCTAAAGCACTAATACCGTGACCGCGTGGCTTCGTGGTATCCCAGGCCCTGAAAGCGGGACCCGGGGCACCCAAATTCCCGGTTTAGGTTACAGAGGCAAAAAGCCACATTACTAGGCGTTGTAGTAAACCTCGCGCATCATCGTCCAGGTGGGTTCGCCTTTGAACGGGATTTGCATTGGACAGGCGAGACCCCACCACTCCCGATTGCGCGGCTCAGCGGCGATTTTGTCCATGTCCGCCTTGTAATCGCGGCCGGTGTATTCGTAGTAGGCGAAGAGGTAGTAGAGGCCATTGTCAAACTGCTGGATGAAGATGGAAAAGTTGTGCATGTGGTACTTGTTGAGCAGATCGCGGACGCCTGGATTGGAGGCGGCATGGAGCGCCTCATAGGCGCTGATGCGGTCGGGCTTGATGCCGATGACCATGCCGATTCTCTGGGTGGCGGCTTCGGATCGCGAGTTGGCTTCTGGGTTCATGGTTTGCTCCTGGTGAATCGTCGGCAAAGCATTCATTGAGGATGATAGTTCAGCACATTCAAGAGGCGCTTCGCAAAAGGTCTGAGGAGATTGGATGCTTCGCTCAAGTGCTGAATTGTGCGCGTGAGAACCGGGTTTTCATGGCCACCGACCGATGCAGTTGACGTTGGGTGGAAGACGGTTTTCTTGAAAAGCAGCAAGTTAGCGCCGCTTCGCGGCATGGCAAGTCAGCAAGTCAGCGCAAAACCCAGGTCTTTCGCAGACACGAAAACCCTCAACTCCATCGGCTGTTTCGGCACAACTTAAGTTGAGCCCTGTTACCAAGAACACATTGAAAC
>Ga0118677_10014805_pt1 | contig 10934 bp, 7 predicted proteins | sample AliMusrvi5mmetaG_FD_86154 | JGI IMG/M metagenome (GOLD analysis project Ga0118677, IMG submission 86154)
ATAACGATAGCAGTTGATTAAATTCAATGATGTAAGTTGGGGTAGTTATTTATTTATTAACTTTTTGATACAATTTATTAACATTTTTTACCATTACAGGAGTTCCTCTTTTCCCATGAAAGACTGGCTGGGGTTGGGGAGGTCTATTTACTGTGGGATGATTTTTTACTTTTGCAGTTTTATTAGATTTCTATCCATGGCAGATACCTATTCAAAAATAATTGAGCAATGTGGGTTTGTTGATCTTCCGGTAGCTTCCGGAACCGACCTGAAGGCAGAAATACTGAGATTGAAAAAGCTGAAAAATGCGGTGATCCTTGGTCATTATTACATTACTCCAGACTTGCAGGATTTGTCTGATTTTCTGGGTGATTCCCTGGCCCTGGCCCGGCAGGCCCAGGTAACTACCGCTGATGTCATCCTGTTCGTTGGTGTACATTTCATGGCAGAAACAGCCAAGATTCTCAATCCGATGAAAAAAGTTCTTGTTCCGGACATGAAGGCCGGTTGTTCACTGGCCGATTCAACGCCCGGTTTCGATTTTGAGCAGTTTATCAGCTTGCATCCAGATCATATTGTAGTCTCCTACATTAACTGTTCTGCCGAAGTCAAGGCGCTGTCGGATGTTATCGTGACCTCTTCCAACGCAAGGAAAATAGTGGAGTCTTTTCCGAAGGATCAAAAAATAATTTTTGCGCCGGACAAGAATCTTGGTAATTATCTCAATTCTGTTACCGGAAGGAGCATGGTTTTGTGGGATGGTGCTTGTATGGTTCATGAAAAATATTCTTTGGAGAAGATCCTTGCACTGAAGGCAGATCATCCTGAAGCAGAGTTAATTGCTCATCCTGAGTGTGAAAGGCCGGTTCTGCTGGTGTCGGATTTTATCGGATCCACCACTGCTTTGCTGAAATATGTGGAAGTCAGTAAAGCAACTGAATTTATTGTGGCTACGGAAAGCGGCATTCTTCACCAGATGAAAAACAGTTGTCCCGGAAAAATTTTCCTTCCGGCACCCTCAATAGATTCTACATGTGGTTGTAATGATTGCAGTTACATGAAACTTAACACACTGAAAAAAATATATCTCGCCCTGCTACACGAACAGCCGGAACTCATCATGGACGATGAATTGATGGTTCGTGCAAGGCGGCCTATCCTTAGAATGCTCGAACTTTCTAAATAGATGTTAAAACACTCCCCAAAGGTTGGATTAATTGAACAAATCAAGGTAATCTCCCCAAAATTTCTTTTCTTTGTCGGAAAGATTTGGGTCTGGCTCAAAACTTCTTCAGAAATTTCTATTTGAATGAGAAAAAATAATTTATTCGTCATAGCGCTTTGTTTTGCATCGCTTTTCTCCATTTTTTCCTGCAAAAAGAGTAGCTCATCATCGACAACAGGGGTAGTTGGACCAAATATATTCTCAGGTAGTATTGATATTTATTCTGCGGGTAATGATACAACGCTGCAGCGCTTCCTGGATGGCAAGTACACAACCGTAAGCGGGAGTGTGGTTTTGGCAACTTCTGATGCCATCGACTATAAAAAGTATTTTGCGAATCTTGTCATGATTCAGGGCTCTATCACCTTATACAAGATTCCCAATAAGGATTTGTCGTTTCTTTCGACATTGAGAAGCGTTACCGGTGGATTTCAAATCTCCGCTTGTCCTCAGATTACGAACTTCAGCGGGCTGGCAGCCATCGATTCGATTGTTGGTTCCATCTCTGTAGACAGAAATCCGAAGTTGAAAAATTTTGTGGGATTAGAGACAATTCTGACAACAGGGGCTATTACGGTAACCGCTAATCCGGTTTTCGATTCCTTCAACGGACTCCAGAACATGACCACCATGACAGGATCACTGACGGTGACTCAGAATCCAATATTGCAATCTGTAGTTGGACTTACGGCACTGACCTCTATTGGGGGTGATCTAAATTTCAGCGGCAATCCGGTCTTTACTGGTTTTACAGGGTTTGCCAATTTGCTGGAGGTAAAGGGAACCCTTTCATTGGCTTCCTTGCCCCAGATGTTAAGTTTGGCCAATTTAACGCCGGTCAATGATACAATTACCTCAATCTCCGTGATTGATTGCAATGGTTTGACCAATTTTCAGGGATTGAACAACATCCCTTGTATCAAACATGATCTGAGTGTAGTCTCCTGTCTTAACCTGGATAATTTGAGCGGACTGTCGAAGATTGATACCATCAGGGGAGTGATTGAACTGAGTAAATTAGAAAAACTGACTTCCTTAACTGGTTTAAACGGAATCAAATACATCAAGAAAAACGTCAGGATCTCAGAATGCAACAGTCTTGTCGGCATGAGCGGATTTGCTTTGCTTGACAGTATTGGTGGTGATTTTGTTGTTCAGAACAACGCCATGCTCAATAATTTCAGTGGTTTCAGCAAAACCAAAGCGATCACAGGGAAGATCGAAATCCTTGAAAACAATGCCTTGACATCTCTGGACGGGTTGGATAATTTAAGAAATGCCCGGAGCACCCTCGATATTTACTACAATCCCAATTTGACCGGATATTGTGCTATCAAATGGTTGAATCTGGTAGGGCCAGCCTACATTAGTCTGAATAAGTTTTCGCCTACCTGGGCTCAGATCCAGACAGGCGACTGTTCCAGGTAGAAATTATTTGATCGATACAAAAAAAGCACCTGAGATGGTGCTTTTTTTGTATCGATCAATGCCAAATTAGTTTATATCAATCAATTATCTCAGTCCATCCATAGGGATCGGGTTCCGTCCCATATTGAATTCCCCTTAACTTCTCATACAATTTAACACTGGTTTTTCCCGGTTCCGTACCGTACAGATACTCTTTGTCGAGATCGGCATCATAAACGCGTTTGATCGGAGAGATCACCGCAGCCGTGCCACATGCACCGATCTCGTCAAATTCTGCCAGTTCTTCAACTGGAATTGGCCGTACTTCGACTTCGAGTCCCATGTCGGCAGCCAATTGCCGTAGACTCATATTGGTAATAGAAGGCAGGATAGAGGATGATTTGGGTGTAATGTATTTATTTCCTTTGATTCCGAAAAAATTAGCAGGACCACATTCGTCCAGATATTTTTTCTCCCTGGCATCGAGATACAATACAGCAGAATATCCGCTGTTGTGGGCCCGGTGGCCGGATACCAGACTGGCAGCATAGTTTCCGCCAACTTTGACTTTCCCGGTACCAAGCGGAGCTGCCCGGTCGTATTCACGGTAGATGACCAGGTCAGTCGGTTTGAATCCCTCTTTGAAATAGGGTCCCACTGGCATCACAAAGATCATGAAGAGGTATTCGTCGGCTGGTTTAACACCGATCTGAGCACCCGTGCCAATTAATAATGGGCGAATGTATAAGGAGGCGCCTGATTCATAGGGAGGTACAAACCGTTCATTCAAAAGAACAGCTTTTTTGACTGCCTCTGTAAAAAGGGTATCCGGGACTTCGGCCATCATGATTCCGGCTGCAGAACGCTGCATCCTTCTAGCATTTTCAATCATCCTGAAAACGCGGATCTTACCATCCTTACCCCTGAAAGCCTTGAGTCCTTCAAATGCCTCCTGGCCATAATGCAGCGAGGTTGCCGCAATGTGAAGATTCAGATACTCTGAATCACTTATTTCCAACTCTCCCCATTGACCGTTGCGGTACCACGACCTGACGTTGAAATCGGTCTTGCTGTATCCAAAAGAGAGATTTTTCCAATCGATTGACTCCATTGTTCCAATTTTTTACACAAAATTAAACTATTCTTTTGTTTCTGCTATTTTTTGAACAGACAAGTTTGAAATCTCTTTCCTTAATTCCCGATCGTCCGGATACAGTCCATCATCTCTTTGCGCAACTTAATAACGGCTTCTTCGCTGTTGGTCACATCCATCACCTTTCTGCTCATTCCAAGTTTCATCTCCTTATCGCTTTGGTCAATTAAAATCGTGATGGACTGAAGCAATGATTCAATCTTGCTTTTTACTGCTTCCGGAACAGGATCTGTGCCTTTCCCGAGTGCAGCCTTCATGCTCACTACGATCCTATAGTCTTCAATTCCTTCCCGAATGGCCTCCCATCTGCGGGAGTTGATGGGTTTGTTGCTTCCTTTGTATACGAGCGGATATTCCAGAGCGATCCTTCCCCACATATCCTCTCCAAGGTTATAGGACCAGTATCCGATTCCGGAGGCATTCCATCTCAGGGCCGCGAGTGCGGAGAGACGGAATTGTCCGACCAGGTTGATATTTTTGATATTGGGACCCATGGGCCGGGCGTAGGAGTAAGAACAGTCGTACGACCATAGTATTCCGCCCGGATCTTTGCGAACGATATCCATGACCGGACTCTTGTCGGGAAGTGTATTGTAACCAACGCACCATACGTCTACATAGGGCTGCATGGCCTTGAACATGGGTGCTTCACCTCCGCCATCCATGTAAACGAGTAATTCAGGATCTTTGGCTTTGACCAATTTGGCAAAGGCAACCAGGTTGTTGATGAGGGTCCATCCGGTTCCACCCGGCTCGTCGTAAGGATAAAAAGCAAAGTGTTTTTTATCGAATCCAAATAAAGCAAGGTGTTGGGTCAGTTTCTCCAAATAGTGGTTCAGTTTGGGGCCGGCATTTCCCAATTCGGCCTCATTAACAACATCCGGCAATCCGGACATCAGTAAAAAGGCGTCGATACCCTTTAATTCCACGAGGATTTTGTCCAGATCGCTGAAATCGAACTCTTCTGATTTGTTGACTGACTTACCTTGCGGGACAATAAATACTGTATTTCCGTGTTCCAGCAGATTGCGGATGGAGGCCGGATCGTAGTTGCCCCAGGCACAGAGCCGGATGGCTCCCGGCGGGGCCAATGTGAATGGAAGAATTTCAAGATCTATGTCAGCGCGAACCATAGGCAAGGAAACATTCTGCGGACTTCCAGGCCCGTCCTGGACTCCTGATCCATTCAGTGCCCGGATGGTGACAGGGATACTGTAGTGGCCAGGTTTCACTTCCGCTGAGCTGGTCACATTGATCCATATCTCTTTGGTCGAAAGCGAAGGTATCTGCACCATCCGGTTTTCATCCAATTCAGGAAGCGCATCCCAGGAAGGTTTGCCCATGGCATCTATGGTTGATACCGATTGGTTCAGGGTCAGGCTAATCCCCTTTGGGAGTGAATCAACGGTTATTCTGGCAGATACAGTTCTGTCAATCAGATTGAAAAGATTCAGGGAAACCGGTTCATTCTCCCCCGTCACCATGGTGTGGGAGAGAATTAGACTGTTTGATGCGATGGAAGGCAGTGCATCCTCGCGCTCCCTGCTTTCCCAAAGCTTTCCTTCGAAAGGAAGGAGGGTAGTGTTGGGATCCAAAGAGAGCGAACTTGCTGCCAGACTGGCAATTTGAATTCCTTTTTTTGCCCTTTGCGTTAAAAGAAGGCTTTTGGCAACAATGTCGCCCTTGGTTGGTTGATTGCCTGCCAGTGAGCTTTCCTGTTCCGGAAGGAGGATTTTGAATTCCGTTTCAATACCGGCCGCTTCCATTTGCAAAGCCTTTGATAAATCAGGTCTCAGCAATGCCGTTTGCACTTCCATCTGATTTAATTTCATCAGAGCAGTCTGGACCAATGATTTTTCATTTTGGAAGGGAGCAAGGCTGATTTCACGGTTACCGCTTAAGAGAAGTTTCCCGGTAGGGGATGTCAGACTCCATTTGAAACGGTAGATTCCAGGAGCCATTCCGTTGAAAGGAAGATAAATCCGGCTGGAATGGCCGGCCAGTTTGGAGGTCACTGACTGGTATTTTCCATCCGGGTCTATACAGGATGCTTCAATGGAAATCAGCTCGTCTGAGGATTTAGGATTGAAAACATCAAAACATATATCCTCTCCAAGGTAGAGCTCATTCCAGTTGAGCCGTTGTGGAACCATGCTGAGCTGAATGTTGGAAGTCAGCCCGTTTTTGTAATTGCATCGCGTATCACTTCCGCCGGAAGTGACCCATTGCCGGATTGCATTGACAGGCGCCGAGGTCCTGAAGCAGTAAACCAATCCGCTTTCACCGCCTGTAATGGCCATCTCAAGTCCGGCAGTTTTTTTGGATATCTCACCAAAAGTGGGCGTCACATTGATCGTGCGGTGGCCAAAATTGAAATCGAACAATGTCGTTCCATGTTGATCGAGTGCCTGCAGATGACCATCCTGGGTACAAAAAACATATTCAAGTTCTCCGTCACCTGTGAGGTCGATGATTGAACCCGATCCAAGGGTCCTTCCCTGCATGTCGATGTTCCACAGCACCTCTCCATTTTCAGTGAACCGGTAGATAACACCCAGTTGGGTAATCAGGAAAAGATCGGCCACACCATCCCTGTCGATGTCTCCAACCGAGAGGGATGATGCAACTGCCCCCTTTACAAATTTGCTCCAGAGTTGGGTGCCATTCTCCGAAAAGCAGAAGGCCTCTCCATTGTTGGAAGCGGCAAAAATCCTGGATTGTCCATCTGAGGCTACAAAAATGACAGGAGCCGCATTGCCCCATGTCTGACTCGATCCGCCGATGTTTCTTTCCCAAAAAAGAGTGCCATCGGCATGAAGTACGGTCAGGATTCCGGTCGTCGTCAGGAAGGCTATCTCCTTGCCTGTTTTTCCATCCAGATCTCCTATGGCCGCACATGAAGGCATTCCCTTGAGGGATGACCTCCATTGGAACTTTCCAGTTATGGCATCGCAGGCAGTGATCATTCCGGACTCATCGCCTTGAATAACCGAAAAATTGCCGGATTCATTCAAATCGGCCACTGCAGGGGCAGACCAGCTGGTGGCAGCAGGTAGTTTTGTCTCCCAAACGACTTTGCCTTTGCTATCATGGCATCTGAGATTGCCAAGGTTGTCCGTGGCATAAATGAGGGGTGATTTGCCTTTTATTTCCAGAACGGATGGAGACATCATGTAGCGCCCCTTGCTGCGGTATTTCCACAACTCTTTTCCGCTACCGTCGAGGGCAATCAGGTCCTCCCGGCCGGCAACGATGATTTGTGCTTCTTCTCCTCCCGTGAGGTGTGCCAGTGCCGGACTGTTCTCAATAAATGTTTTAGCATCCGTCTTCCAAAGTGGTGTGAGGCTGACTTTGGATTGAGCCGCCAGCAAACCGGACATCAGAAGTAATGCCAGCTGCAAAGTTCCTGACAAATAATATTGTAGTTTCATTGTTAGTTAGTTAGTATTTTAGATTGAAGCCAGGATTAAAATGTACAACATCTATAATTTAAACCATTGTACCATTTCCATCGAAATTCTTCAGCCATCGGAAACTCCTTTTGCACATTAGCACATCAGTACATCAGCACATTACAATACCAAATGCATCTGCACCGTCTGAACTCCCTTCGAAAAGGTATGGATCTCCGTATCCTGCATCTTTATAGGTGTCGAAAATACTCCGGATCACAGAATTGGCTGTTTTTGCAGCTAAAATAGCCACAGTACCCCCGGCACCACCTCCGGTGATCTTGGCACCGTAAATGCCCTTGTCGGCTCCTTCGGCTCTGCACAATTCTACAAGAAAGTCAGTTGCTTTAGAGCCCAGTCCGCATTCGGAATAGGCAAAATGCGATTGGTACATCTGTTCCCCCATTAGCAAATAGGAGCGTCTGGAATGCGATAGGGAAGCTCCCCTCGAAAGTTCGGAGAAGAGTTGTACCCTGTAATTCTCCTCCACGGCATACTTGGTGTTGGCCCTCACATGGTAAACCACCTCTTCTTTTAGCGGCGTAAAAGGATCAGGATGTATTTGGTATTGATCCAGATAGGTGGCTTTGTCAGTTTTTTCGGGTAGCCGTCCTTCGTATTTTTCATGGAAGACTGAACGGGAGAGATTGGCCAGATAGCCATTCCAAACCGGGTCGGTATACCGTTCAATTTCGTTACCGGCATCCAGGGTTACCGGTATATTTTCCCAATCGCAGATCATTTTATAGCCCATAAATGCGGCTGCACGGGCCGCCTCGTATTCGATACCGGATACTTGGTGGCTTACGCCTGAATCAATTCCCCAAATCTGCAACTCGTCTGGTAACTGAATCAGTGGTTCGGGCAGACATGGCTGGCAGACCAGTGGCAGGACATATCCCTGTTTACCGGCTACTACGGCAATCTGGTCCATGATTCCGCAGGCAGAATCGGCGATTACATTCTCTACCCATTGGCAGGCAAGCGCCAGTTCAATGCCATTCAGATCGATGCCATAGGCTGCGGCCGAGGCCTTCATCACCGATACCTCGATGGCTGCAGAGGAACTGACCCCCCTATTGAGAGGAACAGTTGATTCCATGTAGAGCCGGATTCCACTTTTGACACGCTCCGGATATCGCTTCTTCAAATAGTAAAGATTGCCCAGGACATAGGCAGTCCACCGAACGGAGGCCGACCGATTGACCAATTCCTTTACTGCATCAATATCTGCCATTTCGTTCCATTCGACTTGCAGAACTCCCTGCCAGCCGGAGTCGGTTACCGTCTTGTTGTTCAGCTCAATAGTTTGATCTGATCTGAGTTGGGCCGCTGTGAAGGTTGCTTCCTGGATGGTCGATTCAAAAACCAATCCGCCGGTGTAGTCATCATTGCCGCCCATCAGATCGAGACGACCTGGTGTACGGGAGATGAAAATCGGATCGTTCGGGCTAAAAAAGTGTCCACTTTTTTTAAAATCTAAAATTTTACCAACAAAGTCCATAATTAAGACATTTTTAGGAACGAACTGCTTTGATACTTTCTACCAGGTATTCGAGAGCCTCTGGCGTTTGTCGTGGATTGATGGGTAAGGTGACCAACTGATCGCCAAGTTTTTCTGCATTTGGAAACTGACCCTTTTTGAATCCGCGGTTCTTGAAGGCGGTGGAATAGTGCAATGGAATATAATGGAACCCTATTTTAACCCCATATTTGTGCAGCATGTCGTAGATGAAATCTTCCTTGGTCATTCCAAACTCTTTCGGATCAATCATAACTGGATAGAGATGAAACACATGCTTGTTATAGGGAAGTACTGTTGGCAAAGTAAGACCTGGCACCTCTTTCAGATTTTCGGTCATGAAGGCGGCATTATCGATGCGGCGCTGGTTCAGCATATCCACCTTTTTTAGTTGTTCGATTCCAACAGCTGCCTGTATATCCGTCATCCTGAAATTGTAACCGCAATCGTCAAAATCCTGCCACCAGAATTTTTTGCCAACCGGGAATTTTTCTTTATCCAGTTTGCAATATTTGGTACTGTTGCCATGGACCCTTGTACAATGGGAACGGTACAAGGAGATCCGGTCAAAAATATCCTTGTCGTTGGTGAGTACGATGCCACCTTCTCCCAGTGTGGAGATATTTTTCTGTTCATGGAAGCTGAAGCAGCCAGTTGCGCCGATGGTGCCAACCTTTCGGCCTTTGTATTCGGCACCGATGGCATGTGCGGCATCTTCCACTACCGCAAAATTATGCTTGTATGACAAAGACATGATTTCGTCCATTTCGCACGACTGACCATACAAATGCACGGGAATAACCGCTTTTGTGTTGGGGGTCAGTTTGTCTTCAAGTTGATTGGGATCCAGGTTGTAGGTCACCGGATCGATGTCTACAAAATCGACATCGGCACCCAATGTGGCAGGTGCAGCGGCCGTTGCTATCCAGGTAACCGGGGTGGTAATCACCTTGTCTCCGGGTTTCAGGTTGATCCCAATCATGGATAGGAAGAGGGCTGTTGTTCCATTGCTGCAAACCCTTGCATATTTGGCACCCGAATATTCGGCGTACATTTTTTCGAATGCGATACATTCATCCCCACTGGTGGGTGCATTGTTTCGCAATACCTTCAAAACAGCTGCTTCTTCTTCGACTCCATACTGTGAACCGAATTTTATTTCCAGGTCAAATTTGATACCGCTCATCTATTTATTCCTCCAATTTAAAGTTTAATGTCAATGACAACCCTTCTGCCAATGAACGCATGGGGGTGGTTAAAATATTCTTTGCCAGCTGGTTTATCATGGAAGCGTCGTTGGGCCTTGGCGCACGACCTTCCAGGGCGTTGGAATCGGTTCCTTCAACCAGGCCGGTGGGTAATCCCAATGTTTCCGCGATTTGTATCGCCATCTCGTAACGGTTGATGCGTGTATTTCCCGAAAGATGCACGATTCCGCCATAACCGCTTCCTGCCAGCTCTGCGAGTGCGGAGCCCAAGGTCACCACATCGATGGGCGTCCTGATCTCGTTGGCCGGAAATTTGACAGTTTCTCCTTTCCCAAGTTTCTCAATCATATCAGCCAAAAACGAGTTTCCTTTGCCCATTACAGGCATACCCATCACCAGGGATAGCCTGGCCACAATATTTTTCGGGGAAGCCGACAGCACGATTCGTTCCGCTTCTACTTTTGTTTTTGCATAAAAATTAACCGCATGGGGCGCGTCTTCTTCCGTATAATATCCCTTAATTCCGTCAAAGACGGTGTCAGTAGAACAGACGATCATTTTTGCTCTGCTTGTCTGGCACAACCTGGCGATGGTATCCGTGATTCCGACGTTGACCTTCCAGGCCAACTCCTGGTTGTTCTCACATACATCGATGTTGGCGATGGCAGCGGTGTGGATCACAGCATCGGGATTGATCTTTTCGAACAGTGCTGCAAACTTTTCCTGATCAGTCAGATCAAGTTGGTGGGCCTGGATGCCTGCAGGCAAACCTGTCGCTTCTGCTACATCCACTCCATGAATTTCCCATCCTTTTCTTGCATGGGCTATGATACTGCCTGCCACAAAACCATTCAGGCCCGTAATTAAAAGCTTCATATAATATTAATTAGTAGTTGTTGTATCTTCGATAGTTATGGGATATGAGTTATGAGTTATGAGTTATAAGATATACAAATAGAATTTTCAG
>Ga0118677_10014806_pt1 | contig 10933 bp, 5 predicted proteins | sample AliMusrvi5mmetaG_FD_86154 | JGI IMG/M metagenome (GOLD analysis project Ga0118677, IMG submission 86154)
GTATAAGCCATCTGAGTTCATCTCCCATGCCTTTATATTATCGCTTAACAAAAGATCAAGATCTGCTTTGACGAGCTGAATGAGCGATTTGTCAAATACAGGAAAAAGGGTTTCAACCCTGTCGTCGAGGTTTCGCGGCATGATATCGGCACTTCCGAGATAGAGCTCCTCTTTTCCTGCATTATAAAAATAGTATGCACGGCTGTGCTCCAGAAAACGGCCAATGACACTGATAACCCGGATATTGTCGCTTATTCCGGGAATGCCCGGCTTAAGGCAGCAGATGCCTCGAATGATAAGATCGATGACAACACCCTCACAGGAGGCTTTGTAAAGCGCCCGGATAGTCCTGGCATCAACAAGGGCATTCATTTTCATGATTATTCTGCCCTTGCCTTCTTTTCGGTACAACTCGATTTCACGATCAATCATCTCGATGAGGCGCGCTCTGGTGTTAATGGGCGAGACAAGCAGTTTTTTGTATCCGGTATGTCTGGAATATCCTGTCAATGCATTGAAGAGCTCAGCTACTTCATTGGCAAGTTCTTCGTTGACAGTGAACAGGCTGTAGTCGGTATAGATTTTTCCAGTTACAGGATTGTAATTCCCCGTACCAAGATGCAGATAACGTTTCAACCCTTTTTGTTCGCGACGAACAACGAGGGTAAGCTTTGCATGGGTTTTCAGCCCAGGAAGTCCGTAAGCCACATGTACTCCGACATCTTCAAGAGCACGTGCCCAGACGATATTGTTCTCTTCATCAAATCTTGCTTTTAGTTCAACCAGCACAGCAACCTGTTTTCCATCTTCAGCTGCATTCATCAATGCACTGACAATCGGTGAATTACTCCCGACCCTGTAGAGTGTCTGCTTTATGGAAAGGACATCCGGGTCATCGGCAGCCTGGTTGAGAAAATCAACGACCGGCTGAAACGAGTCATAGGGATGGTGCAGCAACTGATCTTTTACCCTGATGGCACTGAATATATCAGCACCAAACTGTTCTTCGATCCGGTTTTTTGGAATAAACGACTCATCTTTCAATTCAGGGCGTTCTATCTTCAGAAGTTCAATCAGGCAACTAAGCCCAAGCGCACCGTCTATTTCATAAACGTTTCTTTTGGCCACATCGAGATTTTTCATGAGAAGTTTTCGCACCGATTGAGGCATTGCCGGAGTGATATCAAGCCGGACAACTTTGCCGTAACGGCGAGAACGAAGTCCCTGTTCAATGGTCTTAAGCAGATCGCCGGCTTCATCTTCCTCTATCTCAATATCAGCATCACGAATCAATCTGAAGAGATGTGATTTTATAATCCTCATCCTGGGAAAGAGGTGGGAGAGATTCTGTTCAATGAGGTCCTCAAGCCAGATGAAGCGGATGATACCGTCATCATCCTTGAAACCCCTTATATCATTGAGGCGCAAAAGCCTGGGGAGAATATTCGGAACTTTGACGCGGGCAAACTTCAGCGATCCGATCTCCTCATCTTCCAGTTCAATTGCAAGGTTCAATGAAAGATTTGACATGAAAGGAAACGGATGGCCTGTATCGAAAGCCAGAGGAGTGAGTACCGGATATATTTCCTTACGAAAAAAATGACTCAGAGCGAGCTGCTCTGTCGCGGACAGTTGAGATACCCGAAGAAACTCTATACCATCCTTTTGCAGGGCTGGCAGGATGTCGTTATAAAAACACTCGTTACGCTGGCTGAACTGCTGCAGAACCATTGTACGGATTTTTTCGAGCTGCTCAGCAGGGGTAAGCCCATCGATTGTCCGATCCTGAATACCTGCCTCAAACTGATCCTCAATACCAGCAACCCGGATCATAAAATACTCATCAAGGTTCGAGCTGAAAATCGAGATGAATTTGACCCGCTCCAGAAGCGGGTGCGCATCAGGGGAAAGGGCTTCTTCAAGTACCCTTTGATTGAAATCAATCCAACTCAACTCTCTGTTAACGTAGAGAGATGTATTTGAAAGATTCAGCGCAGATAACTTTCCGTTTTTTTTAACCCCTGTAGGTATCATAAGAGAGATTACAAATATTCAGGCAAATCGAATAATACCTTGTTCATGTACAACTCCGTCAAGGGTTTCATCCCATTGATCAGCCGGAACCTCGTCAACCATCTGGAAACTGAATGAAAGGCCAATACGGCTGACTTTCCTGCCCTGCTGTGAAAGCCGCTGCAGAAACCGGTCATAAAATCCTTTTCCGTATCCGAGACGATATCCACTTGCGTCAAAAGCGAGAAGCGGCAGAAGTACTACGTCAAGTTCCGATTCATCTGCCATTGAGAACATTTCAGGTTCTGGTTGGCCGAATTGTGCCGGCCTGAGTGGATCACCTTGACGAAAAGCAGCTGAACAGAGTGAGCCATCCCTGATAACTGGAACCGAAATCTCTTTACCCATTGCAGAAAGCCCATCAACAATTGCTGTCGTATCCACTTCAGCTTGAGCGGGAATGGAGAGATAGAGACTTACATGGCGAGTGTTTACAATTTCGGGTAATCCGAAAATATACCCGGCAATTGCCGTACTCATATCTGCATGCAATTTTTCAGGTAGCGAACGCCTCAAAGCAATCATCTTTGCTCTAAGAGCCGCCTTTTCATGAGCAATTGCTGCATCTCGCACCATAGCTTTTCAACCGAACCTAAAAAATTTGCAGCGAACATTGGGTAAAAACAGTTCCCAATTCAATAGTACAATAGCCATTATCATATTAACATTGAACTTCCAATATAAATTCGGCTTCAACGTCATCATCAATCTGACAAAAGTCAATATAAAAAATCCCCTTCCACCGCTTCATATGAGTTTTAAAAACAAGCACTAAATCAATGATATGTGCTGAGACGTGCTGAGTGCTGAAAAAAAAACAAGTCGAGGTCACTGGAAAAGATCCTTTTGATTCCATAGACCCTGAATGGTTATTTGATGATCCCCTTTTTCTGTAAGATTGCTTTTGTCAATTGCTGGCGCATAGGTAACTCATCTTCGCTGAGGATGTCCATATTCAGAGCAAAGAACCACACATCGGTTGTTGTTTCGACATATCCGACATACCAGCCGATTTGCGGCGTTACGCTTGATACCCATCCGCTCTTAGCCCATATCGTAAAGGTCGGTCCACTCTCGACAAGCATGATCTGTCGAAGTGTTTCGTAATTAGATACACTGAAGGGAAAAGCCCGCTGATAAACATTTCTCAGAAATTCCACCTGTTCTATGGCACTGATTTGCAGCGAATCATCAAGCCAGAATGAAGTTGCATCAAAAGGCTCACGTAGTTCTCCGTAAGCTGTCCTGTGAAGATAATCGCGATATTTCTCCACACCCACCCGGCGTGCAAGCGCCTGAAAATACCAGACACAGGAGAGTCTGAATGCACTTTTCAGCGTCTGGTTCTGGTTCCAATCCTGAATGTCATATTGATGCCCGTCCCACTTCATTAACCCCTCTTTTTCTGGAACTGCCTTTTCTTCAAGAGATACCAGTGTATTTAAAATCTTGAATGTCGATGCGGGAGAAAATCTGCGGGCTGCGCGGGATTCGTTGTAAATGAATGTCTCTTCGTTGCTTAATGACGAAAGTACAATTGTCCACCCGATGCCTTTCGTCGCAGTGGTTTTTGTTATTTCATTATTATCAGCAAGTGCTGGATGCGAAATAAAGAGATATGCAATCGCAAAAATAAATATGCACCTGTGATGACAGAAGAAATGGCCTCGCATGTTCGCTTTTTCCTTGCATTCTGTTGCAATTAATAAAGTAAACGTTAACCACGAGCACTGATTGATAGCATTCTCCCCTTGCGTATATTGTGTATGATAGTATTGCAATCACACACATTCACCATTATTGTGGAGGGAGTTACTCTTGTAATATGGTGATTGAATAAGCGTATCACCAAACAAAACCTGTAACTTTTGTAACTGCAATGGAAAAACGTCTTGATCGTAGAACTCTTTCTCCTGGTGCCATTTATTGTGTCGGGAAAAACTATCCGGAACATGCACGGGAGATGGAGCTGCTTGAAGAAGAAACGCCAAAGTTAACTCATGAAAACGTGGTTGAACCGATCATTTTCATGAAACCCCCGACCGCTCTTGAAACGGAAGGGGTGATCGTAATGCCTGAATTTGAGGGTTGTTCTCTCTCTGCGAACATGCACTATGAGGCTGAAATTGTGCTGCTTGTGGGAAAATCAAGCGACGGCTGCCCGGTTGAGGATGCCCCGAGGTATATCGCCGGTTTTGGGGCAGGTCTTGACATGACGCTTCGTGATGTTCAGCTTGCCGCAAAAAAAGCCGGAAACCCATGGCTGAAAAGCAAGGGGTTCAGAAAAAGCGCGTTGATTTCCGATATTGTTCCCTTCGACGAAGCTGTGTTTCCGCATGATCTCGAAGTATCACTTGAACTTAATGGTTCACTGGTACAGCAGGGAAAGGTTTCGGAAATGCTCCATAGTCCAGCCATGCTTATTCATTATTTGTCGTATCTTTACGGATTGCGCAGCGGCGACCTTATCTTTACAGGAACACCAGCCGGTGTAGGAAGGGTTTCTTCCGGCGACACTCTGAAGGCCGTGCTTTCCATCCCGGGAAACAGCACTCAATTTCGTCGGGAGCTTGTAAACCTTCATGCACGAGTTATCTAACTCAATAATTATTACAACGCAATGAGCTTTATTTTTCAAAATGCCCGTCTCCTCAATCCTTTAGTACATCTCGACACCACAGGATCAATAAAAGTGGCTGAAGGGGGGATCATTGAAGCTGTCGTTCACGGTAACGAGGTTATTGCAGCCTCCCCGGATGACAGAGTTATTGACCTCAGCGGCAAGATACTGGCTCCCGGACTGTTCGATATGCACTGCCATTTCAGGGAGCCGGGACAGGAGTACAAAGAAACCCTCGAAAGCGGTTCAAATGCAGCCGTAGCAGGCGGGTTTACCGGTGTGGCACTTATGCCTAACACAAAACCGGTTATTGACAGCCCGCTTGGAGTAGCCTATATCCGCCATCATTCGGGCATGCTTCCCATAGATCTCGAAGTTATCGGAGCAATGACGGAAGGAAGCAAAGGCGAACATCTTGCTCCGTTTGGAAAGTTCCGTTCGTACGGTGTAACTGCTATTTCGGATGATGGTACAGCTATTCAGAACAGCCAGATCATGCGGCTTGCCTTTGAGTATGCATCAAATTTTGATCTTCTCATCATTCAGCACTGTGAAGAAAAATCGCTTACCGAAAAAGCCGTCATGAATGAAGGGCTGTTTTCCACTAAACTCGGCCTGAAAGGTATTCCTGATGTGTCTGAAGCCATAACGCTCAGCAGGGATCTGCTTCTAATGCACTATCTGGAAAAACACAAACTGCATGATCCTCTTAAAAGGCCGCGTTACCACGTTGCGCATATCAGTACAAAAGCAGCGCTTGACCTTGTCCGTAAGGCCAAGCTGGACGGACTTCAGGTTACCTGCGAAGTTACACCGCACCATTTCACCCTCAGTGATGAAGATCTGTTTACAGCCGACAAAAAAGGCAATTATATCATGAAGCCGCCACTCTCCTCCATTGAAAACCGTGATGCTCTGCTTGAAGCCCTTGCTGACGGCACTATTGATGCTATTGCTACTGATCATGCCCCGCATGCCTCTCATGAAAAAGAGTGCCCCGCCGATCAGGCATCATTCGGCATCATCGGGCTTGAGACCTCACTCGGTCTGACGATAACCGAACTGGTTGCAAAAAAGGTGATTACCATCTCCCGGGCCATTGAATTGATGTCGGTCAATCCAAGAAACATCCTTAACCTCAAGCAGATTCTTTTTAAACCGGGAGAAGAGGCTAATTTTTCAATCATCGATACTGATGCAGACTGGATAGTCACATCTGCCTCACTGAAGTCGAAATCATCAAATACACCGTTTCTAAACCGCTCTTTGAAAGGAAAGGCAACAGGAATTTTCCATAAGGGAAACTATACTGCCTTGCCGATAGCATAGTAATGCAGCCAATTTTAGCCTTGATACCAGACAACAAAATTCACAGATGGCCTAATTCAGTGTTACCTTTTCGGTAGTACCTGTTATAGTCGTGATGATTGACATAATTTTCAGTGATTGTGGATTTAGGCAAGATGAATCGTACTCGCTCCACCAGCAATACCCAATGCGGTGGCAGTATGAACACCCACCAACTCAACAATATGCTCACCACGAGCAGTACCGGAAACATGGTCACCAATGGCGATATAGGTATTTGTGCCATCGTTGAAAGCAAGTACATCATTTGCAGCAAAAGTTGTTGATGCTGCGACATCTGCAAGGAAAGCGTTAAGACCAGTTGCACCAGCCAAGCCTGATTTAGTAACGATACCATTCGTTACGGTCCACGCATGGCCAGTAAGATCTGAAGCCGTGCCGTTATGTGGTGCAACACCGCCAATACCAACCTTCAGAATATCATTGTTCGTGTTGAAGTTGGTGATTTGTGTGATATCGGCTTTCTGAGCTGCAGCATTAGCGTATTGTCCACCAGCACCGGCAATATGAGTTGCTATAAGCGTCGTGTCAATAGTATCTGAAGCAGTATGACTTGCCAACAAGGTAATAATGTCACCTTTGACAAAAGACGATACCGCAAGGTAGGTTGCACCAGAACCCAACTTGATCACATCCCCCTTTCCAGTGTCTCCTGCCAGAGCAGCAGCTGTATATGTACCGCCAATGGTACCCAGTGTCAAGGCCTGGGTAAACCCGGATGCATTGATCGTATCACCAGTAGAATTATTATGAATCACACTGCTGATGTTAAGTGCGTTATTCCCGGTGATCGTCAAGGTCTGATTATCTGAGCCGTGGTAGGTGTTGATAGTATTGGGCGACATAGCTGTATTGGACGTCAGGGCAACACTTGTAATACCCCCTGCCGTTGTCAAAGTGTTTACAGTAAAACCAGCAAAAAGAGTGGGTGAATTGACTGGTGTCGGATAATTCGGTGTCAGGTTAACAGTCAATGCTGGATGGGTTGCAGCAACAGACGTAAGAGTGAAATCAGTTGGTGTTGGGTTATTACTCATATTGCCATTAACAATATCCAATGTATAAGTTTTCGCTACATTAGTTATCGTCAGTGAACCACCATCCTGGTCGTCAATTACGTGTGTTGCGAACCCATTGGTCAAATAAGCGTCATTGATCACTATTGAGTTGCCTGAACCTCCTAAGGCAAGGATCTGAAATCCTTTGATAGCATTAAGGGTCTTGTACTCACCCGTTGAAGCTGAAGTGCCGGTAAACGCACTTAGATTATCAATACTCAAAACGTTACCTGAAGTTGCTGTACCACCGTTCAGCTGAGATCCCGAGGTCAGCACATCCAGACTCGCTTTATTGATTTGAAGAAAGTCTACTCCAGAACCACCAGTGAAGGTAAAGCCGGGTTTAAGAAGAGTTCCATTACCCTTATTAAGGTTAATTATGAAGCCTCCGGTATCTCCGCTGGCATTAAGGGAGTTAAGGTGAGAAACGAAAGTCGGGTCAATCGCAGCATCAAGAAAAGCATCACCGTTGATGATAACATCTTTCAAAGCTCCACCACTATTGGCAAGGTAAACGCGGCTCAAGGCACCTGTTGAGGTGATTGTTTCGAGGATGACTGAGGGATCCGTTACATCAAAAAAAGCACGATTATCCCAGCTTCCATTTCCGTTCACCGTTAACCATGTCTGTTTGAAGATAGTCGGGTCAGCGATATCAATCGTATTTGTTCCAACAGTATTTCCTAATGCTGTAGCTGTATGGAGACCAACCAACTCTATGATATGCTCACTACGAGCCGTATTTGTATGGTCACCTACAGCGATATAGGTATTTACCCCATCGTTATAAGCAACGACATGATTTGCTGCAAAAGTTGTTGAGGTCGCAACACTTGCAAGGAATGATGAATAGCTGGAGCCCACCTTCGAAGCAAAACCATTACTTACTGTCCATCCTGTAAGGTCGGTTGAAGTACCAATCTGAGGCGCAATACCGCTAATGCCGACCAAAAGATGATCACATTTCGTGTTGAAGTTGGTGATTTGAGTGATATCGGCTTGTTGTGCTGCCGCAGAAGCATATGGAGTCGTAGCAATCGCAGCAGCAATCAATGTTGTATCAATGGTGTCCGTGATTGTATGACCCGCGAACAGGATTATTTTATCACCTGTAACGGCAGACGATACTGCAAGGGTACTCATGCCAGTGCCCAACTTAATCAGGTCACCCTTTCCAGTATCACCTGCTCCCGTTGCAACTGTATAAGTTCCGCCCTTACTACTACCCAATACCAACGTTTGTGTAAACTTTGACGCATCGATAGTATCACCTGTTTTAACATTAGGTGTTACGCTAGGAATCTTCAACGCAACATTGCCCGTGATGTTCAATGTCTGGTTATCTGAGCCATGGTAGATGTTAATTTTGTCCCCTGTAGTGGCAGCATTGGAGACAAGGTTAACGCTTGTAATAGTTCCACCTGTAGTGGTTAGGCTGTTCACTGTCAAACCAGACAGAAGAGTCGGTGACAGGAGGCTTGGTGCCAGGTTGACGGTCAATGCTGTCTTTTTTCCAACAGCAGAACCAATAGTGAAATCAGTAGGTGTTGGATTACTGCTGCCACCTGAATTAGTGATGATATCCAAGGTGTAAGTGCTTCCAACATTGGTTACTGTCAGTGAACCACCATCTTGCGCGTCAATGAAGTGGGAAGCAAACCCATTTGTCAGGAATGCGTCATTGATCACTGTTGTAAGGCCTAACCCTCCAGTGCCAAGAATCTGGAACCCTTTTGTTGCATTAAGAGTCTTGTACTCACCGGTTGAAGCGGAGGTACCCGTCAGAGTACCAATTTCGGCAATAGCCAACATGTTGCCAGAGGGAGCTGAACCACCATTCAACTGAGATCCTGAAGTCAAGGCATCAAGGCTTGCTTTGTCGATTATAAGTAAGTCTGCACCAGACCCGCCCGTGAAAGTAAATGCAGATTTCAGAGTACCATTAAGAGTACCATTATCCCAGCTAAGGTTAACCGCTACACCCCCGGTATCTCCACTGGCATTGATGGAGTTCAGATTACGAACCATTGCCACATCAAATGATGCGTCAAGAAAAGTATTACCATTAATAGTAAGAGCAGTCACCGCTCCGCCAGAATTTGAAAAGAAAGCGTGGTTTGCTGCACCTGTAGACACGATTGTTTCTGAAGTGACGGCAGAATCACTCATCTCATAAGTCACAGGATTCGCCCCACTTCCTACTCCTGTCAAGGTAAATATTGCCTGTCCAGAAGGAGCAAGACCAAGGATGTCTATCGTTTTAGCTCCACCAACATTATTTAATGACGTTGCTGTATTAACACCCAGCAACTCTATAATATTCGCACCAAAAGCTGAACCGATAGCATGGTCAGCAACAGCGATATAGGTATTTGTGCCATCATTGTATGCAAGGACATCGTGAGCTGTAAAAGTTGTTGATGCCGCCACATCTGCAAGGAATGCCGTAAGGCCAGTTGAACCCGTTAAGCCCGTACTTGTCACAAACCCATTGGTAACTGTCCATATATGACCAGTCAGGTCTGATGAAGTTCCATTTGGAGCGACATGAGCACTACCAATACCCACCTTCAGAATATCACTATTAGTATTGAAGTTGGTGATTTGAGTGATATCGGCTTGCTGTGCGGCGGCGGAGGCATAAGGTGTCGCAGCAATCGCAGCTGCAATAAGGGTAGTATCAATGGTGTCAGTAGCTGTGTGTCCAGTCAGCAGGGTAATGTTGTCACCAATAACGGCAGAGGATGCCGCCAGGTAGCTTATGCCAGAACCAAATTTAATTACATCGCCTTTACCTGTATCGCCTGCACCTCCTGCAACAGTATAATAGCCGCCATTAGTCCCCAATTTTAACGTTTGGGTAAACCCGGATGCATCGATAGTATCACCTGTTGTATTGTTCGGTGTCACGTTAGCAATCCTCAGTGCATTATTGCCGGTAATAGTCAACGTCTGGTTATCGGAGCCATGATAGGTGTTGATTTTGTTGCCTGTAGTAGCAGCATTGGACACCAGTATGACGTTTGTAATAGTTCCACCTGTAGTGGTAAGGCTGTTTACTGTCAAACCACCAGAAAGAGTTGAGGTCTGGGCAAGTATAGGGCTACTCGGAATCAGATTAACTGTTAATGCCGTCTGGGTAGAGCCTGCAGAACCAATAGTAAAATCAGTTGGTATGGTATTATTAAGGAAAGTTCCATTATTAATTATATCCAACGTGTAGGTGCTTCCGACATTGGTTACAGTCAGGGACCCACCATTAGTGGCGGTGAGGAGGTGGGTAGCAAACCCACTATTTGTCAGGAAGGCGTCATTGATTACTATTGATGAGCCTGTACCTACCAAGAAAAGGTTTTGAAAGCCTTTTGTCGCATTAAGTGTCTTGTACTCACCTGTTAAAGCTGACGAACCAGTAAGTGTGCCGATATCTTTAATAGCCAGCGTATTTCCGGTGGTTGCACTCCCACCGTTCAACTGAGAACCTGAAGTCAGAGCATCAAGGTTTGCTGAATTTATTGCAACGAAGTTTGATCCAGAACCGCCAGTGAAAGTAAAAGAAGATTCAATGCCTCCATGGCTAAGATCCACAAAAACACCACCGGTATCAGAACTGGCATTAATGGAGCTAATGTGAGGGAAATATATATCGTCAATCGTTACCCAGATGTATTCATTTCCATTGATGTTAAGAGATGTCACTCCACCACCGGAATTTAAAAGATAAACCCAGCTCCCTGTACCTGTCGATGTGATTGTTTCGGATGTGACAGCAGCATTATTCACATCAAAATGAACATCGTTATTCCAGCTTCCC
>Ga0118677_10013679_pt2 | contig 10930 bp, 10 predicted proteins | sample AliMusrvi5mmetaG_FD_86154 | JGI IMG/M metagenome (GOLD analysis project Ga0118677, IMG submission 86154)
TGTTGAATTGATTTGTTCATCCAGAGAGCGTTTCATCATGGGCCGCAACGGCATTCCACAGTTCCGCAAACTTGCTGGCTTTTTCCGCGCGCTCAAATACACGGGACCAGCGTGCTTGACCAGCAAGGGCGTCATCACTTTCTTCCCATACACCGGCACGAATGGCGGCTTCGTAACGGGTGATGGTTCCGAGGCGGAAAAAATGAACGATCAACTTGCGCCGCGCAGCGGCGTAAGAATCACTGGTCAAAGTCGTAGCCACGGTCATCACTGGTGTGGAAGATACCAGAGAATCAGCCGGTTTGGAATCCAAATTCGCACTGGCCGGTGCAGCCGGAAGTTTCCACTCTGGAAGCTCGATGCGCGCCTCGAAATATGGCTTTCCGTCTGTTTGCACTTGGGGACCAAAACATTTATCCCGATCCAGCCAAACACGCGTTTCCACCCGCACGATCAGTGTGCGCTTCACGGTTGTGTCGATCGAAAGACGAAGCACATGGTAACAGGGTTCCCAGCGACCCTCGCGGGGATTGGGATGCACCGCACCGGCAAAGACGCGCAGGCTTCCGCCTTCCATATAAAATCTGGCAAGATGGTCGTGGCCGCTTAATACAACGTGAGCTTGTTTACGGAAAAAATCATTGGCTTCGTTGCCGTCCATCAGCCAGGCGTGCGGGTGGTGACAGAGCACCACGTTTACATATCCAGGATGGGAATCAAAATGGTGGAATTGCGTCGCGCCGAGCAGAAGATTTGCCTTTCGGTCGTCCCCGTCTGAAATGAGAGCGGAATTTAATCCGTGAAATCTGACCGGCGTGCCATCTTCCAACAACTGTTTGCCGTCGAGAACCTGAACCCATGCCAAGCTCTTAGGATTTGTCGGGCACTCATATTCAGCCGAGAAAACCCGGTATTCGGACAAGGCCGTCAGAAAATCAAAGGGGTCATGTAGCTTTTTATTTAGATTCGCAAGCCTGTCTGGGTCGGACATCGGACGACGGAGTGATTGATGAAGCTCCCAGAGCGAGGAATCTTTTGAAACGGTGGCTTGATTAACGTCATGGTTGCCGGGAACCACGAATAGCGACTCGGGTGAACTGCCGGTCGCTTTTCGAACATCTTCCAGCCACGCCTTGGCGCGTGCAAATTCGTCTGCACGTCCATGGTAGGCAACGTCTCCCGTGACGAGAATGGCATCGAACTGGTTTCGATCCTCCTTACCAAGATCAACCATTAGCGCCTCGCGAATTTTAATGTCACCGTCGAACTGGGTGCCCGCATCTGTCGTGGTGATATGCAGATCAGAAAGATGGAGAAATTTTAACATGAAAATTCAGGGTTGAATTGCGTTCCACAAAAAATGAACCCGTGTCCGATGTGGTAGTGAACCGGATTATCTTTGTCACCCATTGAAAAGATGGCCATGCGAATATCGCTAAACATAGTGATTTGGTGAACTACCGCCAAGCAGATTTCGGTTCGAGCATCGTAACCACAAATAAAAATTAGCATTATTTAGTGCCGTGACCAACGCGCTTTCTTGCTCCCGTCCCCGGCTGCCGGTCGGCCCTGTGCCCCGCACGACCGCGCCGGTTCCGTCCGCAACAAAGCGCGCTCGTCACGAGCGGCATTCAGGATGCCGCAGGATCGGCGGGCTTTCCGCCTGCGGTTCGGTGACGGTCGTTTCGCTGCGGCTCCGTTCCTGCGTCTCTGCGCCTTTGCTCCACTTACCCGTTCACCGAACCGCAGGCCGAAGCCAAGAGCTGATGAATTGATTGCTAATTTGACTGATTCGGTTCAGCCCCAGATTTTATTTCCGTGACCACAATGTCCCGGATCTTCGGCTGGCCATCTTGTCATGTGAACCATGGAGCGTGACTATGCAGCGTGGAAGGAACTCGGAAAACTTTTTTCAAAATCCGGCCATCAGACAGCTCAATTCTGCCATCGGCGCGATATGGCGAAATGGCGGTGGCACCCGGTGCAGACAAAAATCCGTCAAAATTAAGTTAAACAGGGATAATGTTGTATATCTCCTTTGTTTATAGGCAAATTGTGGGTAGCCATTTCTTGTCATCGGCATGACAATCACGCCCGGCACAGTAAGTGCGAATAATCTTGTCATGCTGCCGGGTTAGGCGTTCCATTCCAAACGCTATGAAAACTATTCAAAGAGTTGGCGTGGCGGTGCTACTGGGCTTGACCACACTGCAAACATTCGCAATCGAGGGGCTGCAAATCTCTGTGCAATGCAGCAATGTGTGTCTTACTTGGCCGAGCATTGAGGGCAAAAACTACATTGTTCAGTATCGGCAGACACTGAATCCAAGCGACACATGGCAAACCCTGACTTCGGCATGGCCGGCCGTTGCAGGAACAAATTTCACTTCTTTCGTCCACTCGAATGTCGTGCAAAACCCGAGCTGCGGGTGTGGAGGCACTTCATTTGCGGCAATGGGATCGAGCGGGAACAGGTTAAGCGCAGCGCGGTCAGTTGCAGAAAACATGCCGCCCGTGCCGATGGCGATACCGGTGAACGGATCTGGCGGCGGTGTCCCGCTGGCGCTTTATCCGCCCGGATTTGATTTGTCGGGTTTTCTCATCTATGACCCGGCAACGGGTGAAACCTTGAGCGGAGCGGGATATACGGTGACTGCCAGTTCTCCATTAACCGCACGACTGAGTGGCAACGGTTCGTCGCCAACACCCATGGGCGGTCCCGTTCCCGACGGCGGTTCCGGTGGCACGCTGGCAGAGCCGGAAACGGGGTTTTACCGCGTGGTGCAAGACGGGGTGAAGATTTTGGATTCGAGTTTGAATGTGCTGACCAACGGAGCGTTATCAAATTCGGTTGCCATTGGCTTTGAAGCAGGAAATGCCGCAAATGACGGGACAGGCACAAATGTCTTGGGTGACATCGAGAGCGCAGACCTGATTGTGGATGGGGTTAAATTTCCTGGTGACGGCGTTTTAAGTATTGCCGATGGCGATCCTTTTCATTTCACAATGGATACGGCCTACTTGGAAAATGGTGATCACACACTACAGGTCGAAGTCACTTGGTTTGACGCTTACAACACCGACCCCAACAATATTTTTCCAACTAGAGCCAGCGATCCAGTCACGATCACCGTTTCAAATGCGATTTACTATCCACAGTGGGAGGAAGATGTGGGCGAAGCCGGCGTCTCGGCTTATTTTTTGAAAACCACCTGCACGAATGCAGACTGGTGGATTCAAATTTATGATGTCAGCAACAAACTGGCACAAACACTAACCGGCCACACGGATGACGGGATTATTGAAGCCTACTGGAACATGGTAGATACCAACGGGGTGACCCGCACAAATGCTGATGTTGACCCGGAATTCAGCGCCATGGTTACCGTCGGCGATCCGGTAACGGCACAAACCCCGGCGAAAAAGCAGCGCAAGAACACCTGGCCAGACCATGCTGTTTGGACGGTTTCCTATCTGGATTACTTCAAGCATGAATACAGTGACAATAATTGGATGCAAGCTTCAGTCAACGATGTTGCCTTGACTGCTCAAAAATATGGTGGCTATTGGATTTATTACCCTCAACCGGGGCAAACCAATGACATTGGCCAAACCTATCCGCTACGTTATCAAAACGCTTACCATCCCGAAGAAATTGTGACGGCAGATCAGATTTCCAAGGATTGCGCTCTTTTGACTTATTTTCTAGCCAACACCAATTCCCGCAATTTTTTCTACAAGGGACATGGCGGGCCAGACGCCCTGTGCTATCTCACCTCACGTCAAATTGCGGCGTCAGTAAAACATCGCTACCGGTTTGTCATGTTGCTGGCCTGTGACACCGCCAATGGAAATCTTGACAAGGCTTTCCACATAAACGGGCCGGGGCAATTTGATTTGACTCATTACCAAAACACCGGACTACGTCCAGCGGCCTTTTGTGGATACAGCACGCCTACCAGTCGGAGTTTTAACTACATTAATCCCGACGGCAGCGGCGGATACTATGTCAACGGGATCAAGTATGATGCCGTAATTCCATGGCAAGTGCCGGCGTTTCTAACGCAGTTCCTGTTTTATTGGGATTCAGACTTGGGCAATCGGACCCTTACTGATGCCATTCAAACGGCGAGGGATTCTTTACCTCCAGTGAATGGGTTTCCTATTCAACCCGGCGAGAATTTGCAAATCTATGGCTATCCACAATTGAGAATTGACGAATTCAATCACCGGGGAGACTGGCCGTAAGCCGGCTAAATCCACGAAATCTAAAACACTTTTATTGCCATGCCATTCGACATCATAGAAATCACAGCCGCCTATTCAAACGCAGTGCTGGTCGCAATCATGCCACATATATCAGACTTTTCCCAAAAGCTTGATTTACCAATTCCCCAACCGGTCACCCTCGCGCAAGTTCGCCGTTTCAATTGTTCAAACTTGAGCGATAAAATCGGCGGACTCGTGAGGTTGTCTAATGGTTATGATTTTTGGTTTGAAAAAGGCGTGGTGGATTCGTTTGAATCCCCCCGCAGCTATTGGGGGTTACAAGACCCGAAACTCATTCCGACATTTTTTGGAAAGGTCGTCCTGACAAAAGAGGAAGCCATCCAAACAGCGCGTAACGCAGTCAAGAAACTGGGATACACCGATGAAATGCTTTGCTTGGACAGTCCGCCCAAGGTTGCACCCTTGGAACACATTGGCACAAACTACATTCCGAGATACCGGATTGAATGGTTCAATAAAAAGAATGATTTCAAAATTGGTAATCCTGGTGCGAGAACTGCGCAAATTGAAGTGGATGCTGAAAACGGTCAAATTGACTCGTTGCATTTGACCAGCAGAAGCATCTGGGGACCGGACCCGCAATTGAGTGTGCATCCTCGGGTAATCCGACAAGGGCCACGAAGCGAACTTGTCGGCGGAACAAAAATCAACAACCCCGGCCAAGCGTATTCTTTGGCATTTCTGAAGGCCATTCTGCCACAAGTTTCTGAATTTGTTCAGAACGCCGGTTTGCCGGTCAACACACCCATAACAATGAACGACGTGGACATGTCACATTATACTTGTGGCGTAACCCACACCGAACCATTTGCGGAAATATATCTGAAAACGGGGCCGTGTTTTCATTACAATCACGGACAGGTGACCGTCTATAATGCGCCGAATGCCTGGTATTATGTCGAAGCAGGCAAGCCACCAGATTTTGACAAGCCAGCCGAAAATTATTTTGGTGCAATCAACATGACCACCAATGAAGCCGTTACCTTGGTCAAAAAAGTCATTATCCAGTTGGGTTACTCCCCAAAAAATCTCCACATGGACAAAGCCCCCGCAATCACTCCGCCTCGCAAATACGGATCAAAATATTTTGCCCGCTGCTTTCTTTACTGGCTGGTTGACCCGTATTCAGAAACCACCCGCAGCTATGTGCAAGCCGAGGTGGACATGAGTGACAGATCCATCAAGTCTCTAGGAATCAACGTCGAGGCTAATACAAGCCTTTGGCGTAATCCTCCCGATGTTGGCATTCCAATTCCAACATTCCCAGACCAGCCTTCACAATCGGCTCCAGCCGCTGAGGTGCAAAAACCGCCAGTCCATTTACCGCCGGGCATGCCTTTGCCCGGCCGTTGAATTTTGGCAACGAAATGGCCGTAGTCAAACGAGTCAATTCACATCCTCTGGTTACAGGTTCGAGATCGTAGTTGCGTCATAAAAGCGTCTTGCCTTTGCTGGGATGAATCCTGACCTCCTCGCGGATGGCCGCGCGGACTTTTGCTTCGATGCGTTCAACGAAGCTCATGCCCACCCGGTTGAATTTATTGGCCGGGCGGATGGCAGCGGCCATTTCCAGCGCGGTTTGTTTCACCTTGCTCCGGCAAAGGTGCGGGGTGGTGTTGATGCTTTTGAGCGTGTCTGCCATTTCAGTTGTTTCCATAATTTGTTTCTTGGTTCCGTCGCTGATTCATTCAACGAGACCACTATTTTATCAGACGCACTTTTGCCGGACGGCGAATTTGCCGGCTGAACCATTGCAAACATTGACTGAAACCATCGTCAGCCACCTCACTTGACACAATTGCGCGCTGATTTTACGCGGGGCAACCTGGCTAATTTTCAAATTCGACACGAATTTCACCCAATGTTTTCAAGGCGAAAAATAGTTTAACTTTTTTATCAGCGGCCAACGCCGGTCTTGCAGATTCCCTAAATTTGTTCCGCTCTGGAAAATCAATTTGAACCCCGCCGTGACCAACGCGCTTTCTTGCTCCCGTCCCCGTCTGCCGGTCGGCCCTGTGCCCCTCACGACCGCGCCGGTTCCGTCCGCAACAAAGCGCGCTCGTCACGAGCGGCATGATTCCGAAGGATCGGCGGGCTTTCCGCCTGCGGTTCGGTGACGGTCGGTCGTTTCGCTCCGGCTCCGTTCCTTCGTCTCTGCGCCTTTGCTCCACTTACCCGTTCACCGAACCGCAGGCCGAAGCCACGAGCCAATGAATTGATTGCTAATTTGACTGATTCGGTTCAGCCCCAGATTTTATTTCCGTGACCACAATGTCCCGGATCTTCGGCTGGCCATCGGCTACCAGTGGAAGATATTTCGCCGGCAACACGGCCAGGAATGATAATTCCAATTTGTGCAGGGCGGTTTCAATCCGCCGGAGCGCGGTGCCGTGAACCATGACTTCATGGGTGGCGAATGACAAGTGAAGTAATTGCTCCTTGCCGTCGCTGTCCAGTTCGGCAAACGCCAATTGATCAAGCGGTAGAATAAATATTTTCCGTGGCGATGCTTCAACGCGCAGGCAGCGCGCCTGCGGATCAGTGGTGTAACATTCGGGTGATTTTGTGCTCATGCTTTTGTTGGTGTTGATGTTTTTGGTGACGAGATTTTTTCAGGCGGCAAAACGTATCGGCAGCCCGCTGGCCGAACCGGAGCAGATAACCATGCAGCCGGTCCCAAAGCCGGTTGCCGTGATGCGGACGGAAACCTTGCGCCAGTTCCAGCGCCAGCGGCCGGTGACCGGAACGAACCAGATTTTCGCGCAGTTGAATTTTGTCCGGCGTGAAAATGCGGATGCCGCGCCGGCCGCGCGAAATGGTGACATACCATTGCTGGGCATTGGTCGCGGCCTTGATGGTGGAATCGGAAAATAGGACATGATCCACGGTTTTGCCCTGTGAACCGTAGGATGTAACCGCGTAGCCGGGTAGAAATTCGCGGAAACCTTTTTCCAAAACCCGGCCATCAGCCAGTTCAATTCCGCCATCGGCGCGGACGGCTTTGACCGTGACCAATTCACCGTTGGTCGTGCGCGCACCGGCGGCCAGTTTGCGATTAGCCTTGAGGTGCAGCCGCTCGCCGGCAGCGACCGGAACTTCGCGCGGGAGGCAGACGGTGATTTTGTCGAGCAGTTTGTTGGAAACGGTTACGCATTTGCCGTCCACCTCGACCAACACGCCGGTCTTGACGATGCCCAGCAGTCTTCCGTTTGCGCCCGGCGCAGCTTGCCGCACCTTTTGATTGAACACAATCACGCCATCCTTCGGGTAAAAGCGCTCATCGCGTTTTTGGGCATTCGTCAGGTCGCATTTTTCAAGCGCTTGAACAGACACATCATTGACGCCGAGCAATCCTTTGGACTTGAGCGCGTCGCGCACGCGGGAATTGACGCGGTGGACTTCCGACCAGGTCTGCGACACGACGACGGCGGATGCTTTATCTTCTGCCAACCGGAGGTATTCATCAGCCAGCTTGTCGGCCTGTTCGCCCAAACCGCAGGCGACAATCGCGCCCATCTGGTCGAGCCGCTTGAACGATTCGACCAACTTGCCCGCCGCTGCCACTTCGACGGCCTTGCGGTATTGCTTGATGCGGGAACGCTCATAATCGTCGCGGGCCAGTGCCGGGTCTTGTCGGCGGATGGTTTGCAATTCCACCGGCGCAATGCCGGAATACCGCTCAATGGCGAGCAACGCATCGGAGGCTTCGACCGCGCCATGCTGGCGCGTGTCGCCGGAAAGAATCACCCGCGCATTCCGCTCGCGGGCCAGTTGCAACAACCGGTGCATCTGGCGACCACCAATTTGGCCGGCCTCATCCACGACCACGACCGCACCGGCGGTCAGTTCGCCTTTGAGCAGAAAATTGGCAATCGTCGTCGGTGACGGGAAACCAGCGCCTTCCATGTCCACGACCTGCTGGCGCTGCGGTGCCAGCACCACGACGCGCCGGCCAGATTGCCGGATTTGATCCACCAGTTCGCGCAGGACAAAACTTTTGCCCGTGCCGGCACCGCCCCGGAACAGTGACACGATGTTGGTGGAACGCAGCAATGCGTCCAGAGCTAGGCGCTGCTCGTCATCCAGTTTTGGATTCCCTGACTGTGGATCATCCACGAGAGGACGGCAAACGCCGACGCCATCCTTGACCTGCTGGATAATTTCCAACTCACGCATCAAGACTTCGCGCATCGTGACCTCGTTCGGGCGTTCAGCATCGCGGATATAATTATGCTGGCGGGTGGATTCCTTGAGTTCCTCGATGGAGAAATTCTCGCCCCGCGCCCGGCCCAACGCTTCCTGCCACACCTGGCATTCCAGCACGACCGAGTTCCGGTCGAACAAATGTTCCTCGGCCCATTGCACGGCTTCGCCCACGCCGATGTGTTCCTTGTTGTTTACGTTTTGCTCAGGGCTTTTCTTAATATGGGCAAGCAATTCGCGTTCGGACTGGGTCAACTGGGCAGCCCATAAAGTCCGCAGTTCGTCGCGGCTGAAATCTTTTTGCTTTCGTGCCCGCCGCTCCGTTGCCAATTGCGCCCGCAGTTCCTTGAGGTTGGTGCCGGATAATTCCGGCTGGTCGGCCAGCAATTGTTCCAACGCGGCATCAATCTGGGCGTGACGTTTGGAAAACCGCTCGCACAGGTCTTCCGAAATGCCTTCGACTTGAAAATCACCGCGCGACTGGTTGCGAATCTGGTAGCCGAAACTTCGCAGATCACGGGCCAGCTCGTGGTAATAGATATTCTCGGCAAACTTCCGAGCGCGCAGCAGTTCATAGTTTTCCAGCGCCTTCCAACGGTTTTCCACCAGGTCAAACGTGGCGTTGAAAACAATGCAGTGCGTGTGCAGATGCGGGTCCAGCGCGCGGGAGGTTTCGTGGGTGAACAGCGCGGCGGCAAAATTGCCGGTCAGACGGCTATTGCGGGCACCAGCCAGCCGAACCCGAGTGGCCGCGAATTTTTCAAATTCCTGCAAGGCACAGCGCACCGCCCGACTGTGAGCATCAAGAATACGTTCATCCGCGCCAAGGAAGGCCGCCAGTGAAACGGATTTCGGCGGTGAAAAGGTAAAATCATAAAAGACCCGCCGGTTCGCCGCGTTCTCATCACCATTCGTCCGCGTGGTGTTCAGCCGTTGCGTCAAGGTCTCGCCCGTGGCCGGATGCTGGTTTTCGCAGAGTCGCAGGAAATCATCCGCGCGAATTTTGCCGGTCATACCAAGTTGTTCCGCGCCCGCGCCGATCCACTGGCCGGCCACGCGTTGACCCTCATCATAATAATCGCCGACGCACAGGTGTTCCTCGAAGTATTCCTGGGCGTGCTTCAGGCTGTATTGCGTCTTGGCCGTGACCATGCCGCGAAACTATCAAAAGTGTCCGCGCATTTTGTGTATCAGATACACCTTCGCACGGTTGATTCATGGTGAACTGTCGCCATGACAAACGAACCATCCTGAGTTTCACCTGACCATGACAACACCCACCACTGCCGAATTATTGAACGCCATCGAAGTCCTGAAAAAACTTGGTGAGCGCATCACCACCGACGCCACCCATTCCGTTTTGCAGATGCCGAACGGTAGCTTGGGTGGCCATTACGCCGGACGAATTGGAGTGAACGCCATTGAACAAACTAGCCGCATCGAACGCGTCGCCGAGCAGCTAAAGAACTGGCGCGACGAATTAATTCAACAACGGAACCAATCCATTTCTCATCATGTTTAATAGAGTCCACGCCTTACTCCTTGTTCGCACAAGGATTTTGCCGCCGCCGATTTGCCGGCGGAAGTCCGGAGGAATTGCCGCCGGATTGCCCACGGCCAGCCGCCGTGATGTCCGCCGGATGACCGGCGTTATTTCCGCCGCCGATTCGCCGGAATTGCCGGCGAAACTTCCGGGCAAGCTCCGGGCAAATGCCGGGAAAGTGTCGGACGGTTTCCGGGCATTCGCCCGGCAGATGGTCGGGAAGTTGCCGCCGCAATGCCGGTGGACGTCCGGCGACAATACCTGCGCAGTTGCCGGGCAATCTCCCGCCACCTTTCCGTCGTATGCCTGGCTCTGACCCGAATCTTATCCGGGAGGCAGCCGCGCAGTTTCAGCCGCGCCGCCGTCCGCGTTTCCAGAATCTCCAGCCGTGCCGCGATGTGATCGTTGAACTGCGCGAGAAGGGTGCGTCATGCGAGGCCATCGCCGAGTTGCTGACCCGCTATGGCGTCAAGACAAGCCGGACGATGGTCAATGAATTTGTGCATATCCTGTGCCAGCCAAAAGAAGATCGTCGCCGGAAATCACTTTTGAAACGAGGGACACCGGTGGTAACGCCACTCCCTTCAGCCGCTCTGCCATCTGCCGTCATTAAATCCATGCCTGCCACTCCCGAACCGATTCCCAGTGCGCCCGTAAAAACACGCGGCCCGCACATCGCGAAAGTTGAACTCTTAAAACCCGGTGAACAATATGATTAAACGTCTCATCCTCATCCTCAATGGCAAGGGCGGTGTCGGCAAAAGTTTCTTTGCCGTCAACTTGGTCCAGTATCTCAAGGACAAAAACATCCCGCACACCGCCTGTGACTGCGACAACGAAAACTCTACGTTGAAACGGTTTCAGGGTGAGGCTGTGGAATTTCTGGATTTGTCC
>Ga0118677_10014808_pt1 | contig 10930 bp, 8 predicted proteins | sample AliMusrvi5mmetaG_FD_86154 | JGI IMG/M metagenome (GOLD analysis project Ga0118677, IMG submission 86154)
CCTTAAGCCTTCGGAACTGCGATAGAACCATCAACATACGTAATAATGATCGTTTTTTATCGCAGTTTCGAAGGCTTAAGGTACTAAACCGGCCAAGCCGGAACTAAAAAAGCGATCAACCAGACAAAGTGTGAAATTTCATAGCTGATCCGGTCTTGTTGGTATCCACTCGGTGAAATTCTCATCCAGCATATAGCTGCCCTGTTCTTTATTTGAGGCTAATTCTATACTAAATGTTGAAAATTTCACCGTGTAGGTACTGCGCAGCCAACACGGGATATTGCGCCAATTCTGCCTGCCCTTTTTCGTTCAGCGTATAGACGCCGCGTGCGGAACGGGTGAACCAGGCGTAGACATTGCGGTAGAGGATGGACAGTGTTTTGGGGCCGGTACCGCGCGCGCGTAACTCGCGAGGGGACAACGGGCCTGACTCGGACAGGCAACAGGCAATGTGAATGGCGTTTTCTCGATAGGCGGTTACCAGTTTTTGCCGGCAGCCCCCACCCAGATGGAAATCCCCGCTGCGCTGGGCCATTTCTGCCAGCAGTGCGCGCTGGGCGCGTTTGCGTCGGTGCCGTTCCGCGGGGAGGGGATGCAGGATGACTTCGACGGATGGGTGGTTTGGCGAGAGCGATACCAGCAGCAATCCGAGTTCCAGCCGTTTGAGTATGCGTTGCACCGCCGCGGTTTGTGCCATCCACTTCCGTTTATTTGCCGGACGTGGGATGGCCATATACACCGAGTCGGTGAGCTGCTGGCGCTGCACGGCCTGTGCTAGCAGCGACAACGTCAGCCCGCGTTTGAGCTCGATGATGATTAACTCTTCATCTCGCACTGCGGCGATATCGCAATGATGCACCTCAGCGCGCACGGTATACCCTTGTTCTTCGAGATAGTCGCGCACCGGGAAGTATAGATCGGTCTCCGCAATCACACGGGACGCCGGAGTCGGCATACTGAGTCAGTCTCCTTCACCACAAAGACACAAAGAGAAAGATTGAACTTTCATTGAACTATAATATACCGCATATGTCGCATTAACGTCGATTCGACAGGCTGTCTTCGTGTTATAATTGACTTCAGGAGATCTTCGTTTTATGAACGAAGATCATTACAGATGAGTCAAGTTTCAAAAAGTGCCAGATACGTGCTGACAGACGTTGAACGTTGAACAAACGAGGCTCTGCCTTAAACCGCCCAGTAAGCGGCATGGGCATTTATTTTCGATGCGGGTTTTCGTACTGGACGGTTTGAGGCGGAACTTCGTTAGATTGGAGAGGAAACATGATCGACTATCTTGGACTACTGCTCATCAACATGGTGGCCGGCCTGGTATTGCTGGCGCTGTATGTGTATGCCGGGCTCGATGATCCGGAGCAAAAACGCTGGGCGCCCGGATTTATCGTCAGCGGGCTTATCGCTTTTCTCTTCGGCGCGCACATGGTGATGGTCTGGCCGATCCCCGCGGTGTATGCCATCGCCTATGGCGAAACTTCGGTGCTGCTGGGCATTCTGTTGCTGGGCGCGGGGGTTACCATGGCGCTGGGTGGACAATTATGGACGCTGGCGATCTATGCCTTTTTCGCCGGATTGGTGAGCGTGGAACTCGGGTTCCGCTTTATCCTGCTGCATCTGTCGAATATGCCGATGCTGACCGGACTGGGATTCCTGGCTACCGGCGGCGCCGGCGTGCTGGCTGCTCCCGGACTATTCTGGTTCCGCAAAAATCGTCTGTTGCGCACGCTGATGGCGCTCCTGCTGCTTGGCGCCGCCGCGCTATGGGCGTTGACGGGCTATGGCGCTTACTGGATGCACCTGCAGATATTTCAGCATGTCGGCATACATGGCGTTCCTATGAAATAAAAGGATGAAGGAAGGATGAAGGCAGAATGTTCCTTTAGCCTTCATCCTTCTGCCTTACGTTTTCACCCTCTCACTTCGACAACAATTTCCAGCACGTTGCTCTCCATCGCTGAACGTGATACCTGGCCGGGTTGTACGCCGCCGACGGCGATGCGGAAGGCGCCGGGTTCTACGAAGCGCTGCCCATCTTCGCCGGTTACGGCGAACTGTTCCGGCTGCAGCGTGAAGCTCACGGTTTGGCTTTCGCCGGGCGCCAGATGCAGGCGGTTGAATCCCTGGAGTTGGCGAAGCGGCACTGGCACGGAGGCTGCAAGATCACTCAGGTACAGTTGCGCCACTTCGTCTCCGGCGCGCTCGCCGACATTCTGTACTTCGACGCTGACGGTCAGCGGCGTACCGGCGCTGATTACCGCCGCGCTGGTGCGCAGATTGCTATAGACGAATTTCGTGTAGCTCAAGCCGTAGCCAAAGGGATAGAGTGGCTCGCGCGTGAAGAAGCGATAGGTGCGTCCCTGCATCGCGTAGTCTTCATACGGCGGCAACTGCTCGACGGATTGATAGACGGTGACGGGAAGGCGCCCGCCCGGGTTATAGTCGCCGAAGAGCACGTCGGCGATGGCGGTGCCGCCTTCTTCGCCGGGATACCAGGCTTCCACGATGGCCGGGGTATGCTCCTGTGCCCAATTCACTGCCATCATGCTGCCATTGAGCAATACCAGCACGTAAGGTTTGCCGGAGTTATGAATGAGTTCGAGCAGCGCCTGCTGGCTATCCGGCAGTCCGAGCGTGGTGCGGTCGCCGGAGCCGCCTTCCCCTTCTTCCCCCTCCAGCAACTGGGAGAGTCCGAGCACCGCGATGAGCAGATCGGAGTTGGCAATGACGTCTTGTGCTTCCCAGGCCACCGCACTCGCCGGGCCGCAGAACTCGCAACCGGCTGCATGCAGTACATTGGTACGCGGGAACGCCTTTTTAATGATGCCGTCCAACGGCGTGGTCGCGTGCGACGGGGTGCCGTTATAATTACCGAGTAGCACGTCATAATTGTGCGCGTTCGGTCCAAGCACGCCGATGGTTTGATAGCTATCAGCGAGCGGCAGGATGCCGTCATTCTTCAGCAGTACAATCGATTCACGCGCGGCTTGCAGTGCTAATGCGCGGTGTTCCGGGCAATCCACCACGCTCATCGGAATCTGCGCATAGGGCACGATCTCCGGCGGATCGAACATGCCGAGACGGAAGCGCGTGGTGAATAAGCGTTCCAGCGCGGTATCTAGCTCCGCTTCACTGAGATAGCCTCCCTGCACCGCTTTGTCCAGGCTTTCATATGCCGCTCCGCAGCACAGGTCGCAGCCGGCTTTCACCGCTGCCGCGATGGCCTGTTCTTTGATGCGAAATACCTTGTGGTGCTCGTAAATGTCCTCAATGGCGCCGCAGTCGGAGACTACATGTCCGTTGAATCCCCATTCCTCACGCAGGATCTCTTTGAGCAATGTCGGGCTGGCATTGCACGCTTCGCCATTCACCCGGTTGTAGGCGCCCATGATCGATTCAACTTTCGCTTCCTGCACCAGCGCTTTGAATGCCGGCAGATAGGTGTCGTTCATCTCGCGCCGGCTGATGCGGACATCGAATTGGTGTCGCACGTTCTCCGGACCACTATGTACGGCGAAATGCTTGGCGCATGCTGCCAGCTTCAAGTAGCGGGGATCGTCTCCTTGCAGACCGCGTACGAACGCCACTCCCATGCGCGCGGTGAGATAGGGATCTTCGCCGTAGGTTTCCTGGCCGCGACCCCAGCGCGGATCGCGCACAATATTGATGTTCGGCGACCAGAAGGTGAGGCCGAAATAGCGCCGGTGATAGTCTTGCCGCATTGCCTGATGGTGCTTCGCGCGCGCCTCGTCGGAAATGGCGATAGCCACCCGCTGCAGCAGCGCCGTGTTCCAACTACCGGCCAAACCGATGGCTTGCGGGAAAACAGTGGCGATGCCGGCCCGTCCCACGCCATGCAGACATTCATTCCACCAATCATACGGAGGAATACCCAGCCGCGTGATGCCCGCGGCGATATTCACCGTCTGAGTCGCTTTTTCTTCGAGCGTCATGCGTGAAATGAGATCGCGCACGCGCGTCTGGATTGGCAACGAAGGATCGCGATAAGGGACCGGATCACGCTGAGGATCTTGCTCCGCGTGCGGTGACTGTGCTAATGAATCCATAGCAGGGGTTCTCCTTTCAGATAGGCTCTACTGTTGCTCTGAACGACAACTTGTTGTAAATTTGAGTTGCTCTTATGTGGTCGTGATCCATTTTTCGCTTTCGTGTCACCTGGTAAGATCCAGCATTGTCGTTCAGAGCAACAGTAGAGCTTAATTTATTCGTACTCGAAGTAAGAAAAACCTGCAAGCAGAACATGTTCCGGAAAAGAATCACGCATCGGGATATACTGCTCGCAGGGCCGCTTTTCCTGGCAAAACCGGGAAAAGTCTGGTAGCTACTCTATGCCAGTAGCTATATCTTTCTCTGTGCCGGGGTGATTCTCCTGCAGATAGCTGATTCAGGATGCAGGATTAATGATTCAGGATGGGAATGCCACATAATCCTGAATCGTGAAGCCTAAATCCTGTATCAAATAACGAATATCATACGTCCTTGCAGGGAAAAATACCTCAGGGGCGAATGTTACAATTATAATGTGTTTGTCCGAACGCGGGCTTTACCTCCAAGGACAAAATGATTGTTTGAGTTTGGCTCTGGTGTTGTCGAATACCATATCAGGAGAATTCGACACGTCCTATGTCGAATTCTCCTGATATGGTATCGAGGGTTACCTCTTATGAAAGATCAGATAGAATGTCCGATTTGTCGAAGACCTTTACCAGAGGAAGGCGTCTGTCCCATTTGCCGACCTGCTGCGCGCAGGAAACCTACCGTTCGGGCAGAGAAGACCGGCCTGGAGCAAGCAGCGGAGCTGCTCGCTGCCGGACAGAGTCGCGAAGCGATCGTGCTGTTTCTCGACATCATTAATGCGGCGCCGGACGATCCTAAGAGCGCTCCGGTCTACGAAATGCTTGGTGATGCCTTGCGCGAGCAAAATGATGTCGCGCGAGCGCTGGATGCGTATCGGCGCGCCGTACTGCTCAAGCCTACCACGAGCAATCGGCAGAAATATGATAACATGATTGACCTGTCTCGCGTGGTGGAAGCGAAACCCATTCCCGTCGCTCCCACCCCCGAGCCAGAGACTGGTCCTGAACTCGTCATAGGAGGGGATCAGCTCCCAGAAGCGATGCGATCGCCTATGACCGCGATGGGGCAACCTATCGCCAGAGCTCAGCAGTCCCCTGCCGCGGCGCAACAGCCGTTAGTTGACATGCAAAAACCCCTGACCAGTGCACAGGCGCAGAACATAGAAGCACCGTTGCCGCTGGAAGAGACGCCGTTGCCAGTCGTCAATCTGCCATATACGGCGAGCAGCAGTTCCGACGGCACACCCGCGCAGGCGGAATATTACATGTCACCGGCCCAATACGCCGCATTACAGGCGCGCAATCGCACTTTTTTCCTGCTGGGCGCGGCAGTGGTTATCCTCATCGGGTCCGCACTGTGGACAGCCCAGCCGTGGCATCAGAAGCTCAAATTAACCTCATATAACACGCCGATTTCTGTCGTGCAAATCGATGTGGCGCCGCTTCCACCTGCGTTGGGATCAGCGTCCGGCAGCGGTTTTTCTCTTTTGACACAGAAGCCCCAAACCATGGGCATGCCCACGAAGGTGAAAAAATAGCGGAATCCTTCACCGCATTTCGGAGGCGGAAATGATCTTCTCCTTGACGAGTAACCTGTTGCGGCAACGTAAGCGTGCGGGTTTTACCTTGATAGAGTTTATGGTCGTCCTTGCCATTATCTTGCTACTGGTTTCGTTGCTTCTCCCGCTCCTTGCCATGAGCCGTGATAATGCCTACCGGGTGACGTGCACCAGCAATCAACGTCATATCACACAAGCTGTGATGATGTGGGCGCAGGACCATGAGGAAACTTACCCGAATGGCGCTGCTTTGTGGAAGGGAATGAAATTTCCCTCGAAAATGAAGACCTGTCCCGCACAGACGTCGACTGGCTTCGGTTATGATTACAGCAGTTTTCTAGTCGATACAAATGTGGGTAATGTGCCGCGGCCATCGGCTGAAATCATGATTGTTGATGGCATCGATAACCCGATTCTGATACAGAACATGACGGTGGCGGCGAATAATAATAGCTGGATGGCAACGCTTCCCGTCTCGCCGGGTGATCAAGTCGTGATCAATGCCAGTGGATTCGCCTCGTATGATGGTAATGTCGACGTGGATAATACTGCCGATGTCACGGACCCTGACGGACAGCGATGGAAGGATGGCACTGCCGAGGGAATAAACTACGATCCTAATGCAACTGTGCCATGGGCGCCGCTTGGTGCGCTGGTTGGGTGTATCAATGCCGCCAAAACCGCCTCGCAGGCCCAGTCCACTCAGCCGCAACCTTTTCTGATTGGGACGGGTACGCAGATAACCGTCGGCAACAAAGGTAACTTGCAGTTGCTTTATAACGCTGAGAACGCGCAATACCGCCATGCAAGCGGTTATTACAAAGTGCGAGTGCGCGTTTTGCCGTATGAAGTGTCAAACTTCGAAACCCAGGTGGAGCATAATATGTTCTCCGTGCCGGAAGATTTCGCTTTTCGCCACCTGGGGAAAGCGCTGGCCAGTTATTGCGATGGTCATGTGGCCCTCATTTCCAGGCTGCCGCAATACTGGATGATCGACCTTGCGCATGAGTCGGACTTTAATGCCGATGTGCTGCGCAGCCCTTCTCCGGTACTTGTCGACTTCTATGCGCCCTGGTCCCCCTGGTGCCAACAAACAGATCAGATGCTCTGGGGAATTGCGCAAGCCTACCGCGGTCGTGTGCAGGTGGTCAAAGTCAATGGCGATCTCTATCCAAAACTCGTGAAGCACTATCAAGTCACGGGCTACCCCACGCTGACCTTCTTTAAAAAAGGCGAGCAAATCGACGTGATCAAAGGCTATGATGCCACCACAAAGGATAGTATTATCAGCAAGTTGCAAACATTGGCGCAGTAACTGCTGATACGGGCGACGTTCCGCGAGACAATTGGATAGTGAGCAGTGAGAAGTTATTTCCGCGTCGGCCCTAAGTTCTCATCGAAGTGCAAATCTGTTATCATATATCCATGAATTGGCACATCTCTCGCCAACAACATCTCCGACATGCAGCGATACTCTGGGTGCTGGTGGGCACCATGCTCAGCGTGCGCGGGATGCTGTGGTTATACGCCGATTTCGGCACGCGCCACTGGCTCCTCCTCATCCTGCCCTGCGCCATGCTGCTGGGCGTGATCAAGGGCCAGTATGTGTTACGGCGGACAGCTTCACGCTCGGTGTCGCGAATTCGTCGGCTGCCAGATGCGACACCATACTGGCACCTCTACAGTCCCGCGACCTACCTGCTGATCGGTGGTATGATGGCGTTCGGCGTTGCCTGCCGCTGGGCCGGTATGCACTGGTATATCTACGGCGCAGTCGGCACGCTGTACCTGGTCGTCGGCATCGCCTTGCTGACCGGCAGCCGCGTGATGTTCGTGCGGGATGCGGCATGATGCTATTCATAAAAAGGTCACAACGAGCAAAAGTCGCAAGAAATCAACACTACTTCCAGTGAGGTTCATCGCTATGACGCAAGAATTTGCTGCTGATCGTTACGATCAGATGGTGTATCGCCGCTGCGGACGCAGCGGATTGCTGCTGCCGGCTATTTCACTTGGAGCCTGGGAGACGTTTGGCGGGTATCGCGGCAGTGATGTCGCGCGCGCGTGCCTGTTCCGCGCTTTCGACCTGGGCATCACCCATTTTGACCTGGCAAATAACTACGGCACGCCGCCGGGCAACGCCGAGGTGGTGTGCGGCGAGATTATCAAGGACATGCCGCGCGATGAATTGATCATCTCCAGCAAAGCCGGCTATCGCATGTGGCCCGGCCCCTATGGAGAGTGGGGATCGCGCAAATATCTTATCGCCAGTTGCGACCAATCGCTGCGGCGCATGGGTTTGGACTATTTCGACATCTTCTACCATCATCGTCCCGACCCGGAGACGCCGCTGGAAGAATCGCTGGGGGCGCTCGATCAGCTCGTGCGGCAGGGAAAGGCAATCTATGCCGGGGTGAGCAGCTATAACGGCGCGCAGTTTGCCGACGCCGTGCGCGTGTGCGAGCGCGAGGGCTACACGCGCATCCTCATTCATCAGCCCAGGTACAATATGCTCGATCGCACCGTCGAGTGGGATTTGTTGCCGCAAACCGCGCGCGCCGGCGCCGGGGTTATCGCCTTCTGCCCGCTGGCTTCCGGCCTGCTCACCGATAAATACCTGCACGGCATTCCCGAAGACAGTCGAGCCGTGCAGCGCTGGGGCAAAGCGTGGATTGAAAGGGCGCTCACTCCGGAGAAGCACGCTGTACTCAATGAGTTGAATGAAATGGCCGTGTCGCGCGGCCAATCGCTGGCGCAGATGGCATTAGCCTGGCTCTTGCGCCTGCCCGCCGTCACCAGCGCCCTCATCGGCGCCAGCAGCGTGCGGCAAGTCGAGGAAAATGTCGCTGCGCTGCAAAACCTGGCCTTCAGCGCGGAGGAATTGCAGAAAATTGACGAGTTAACCATGCCGAAAGTGGTGAGCAGTAGGTAGTGAGGAGTTACCAGTAAGCAGTGAGCAGTGAGCAGTGAGCAGTTATTGCTGTCCCGTAGTGACATTCGAAAATAGCCCTGAAGTTTGGCCATTTATAAAAGAGAAACCGGATGGATACTCAGTACCGTTTGGAAGGGTGCGGAAGCCCCGCTCAACAATATGTCATGAAGATAATGGGAGTAGGATAGAAAAGGACCCCACCAAGGGTGAAGAGTAAAGGGTGAAAAGGGGTCTGGAACAATTTCAATTAGTTTACTCTTTTCCCTTCATTGTGATTAAGATCTGCGGGGCTTCAGCACCCTTCAAAACCGTGCTGAGTATCCATATGGTTCTGGCATGCTTTGTGTATTTTGTGTTCTTTTGTGGCTATTTGGAAGAGGTGTTAACAGAGAAGGCCCAATGACTTTCACTCAGGACAGAGCATCGAAGTCGATGGCTGGCGCCATACGAAGCCGGCGGGACGCCGGCGCTCCAGTTCCTTAACTCTCAGGTATTGGGTGTGGGATCATCTCTCACCCAGGCGAGATCATCGCCAAACGGCATACTCCCCAAACTGCTCACTGCTTACTGCTTACTGCTTACTACGTACCGTCCCGGTCTTCACGCGCGATTTCACCGCTTCGATGAGTTGTTTCAAATGCGGCTTGAAGCCATAATGGCGCATCTCCTGCCACGCTTGCGCGAAAGGCCATCCCTGCACGAACACCCGGTAGATCCCGATCATGCATCCGGTGCGGTCTGCGCCGTATTGGCAATGCACGTAGACCGGTTCCGCGGGCGCTTTCGCCAGCGTGGCCAGCAACGTGGCCACCTGCCTGGTGGTGGGCGGCTCGCTGCCCATGGGCAGATTGATGCAGGTGAAGCCCATCGCGGTGGCGCGCGCCTTTTCCGCTTTCGCCTGTGACGCGCCGCGCAGGTCAATGATGGTATGCACCTTCATCGCTTTGAGCGTTGCCAATCCCTGTGTGGTTGGCGCTGCGCCGCGATAAATGCCTGGTGAAACAACGCCATAATTCGGCAAGCCTTCGGGTTTCGCCACTTTTGGCTTAGCGCTTGGTGCCCCGGTGACGCAATTGTCCGTATTGCTCTGCGGCAGCGCGGCCAGCGCATTTTGTACCGTGCCAAACGCGAAACTCGCCATGCCCAGCGCACAGCAGAGACATAATCCTCTATTAAGCCTGTTCAGCATACTGTTTTCTCCGGTAGGGGGACTGTCTTCGCTTTGATGTCGCCAATAATCAAGGCGCTATGGGGATTTTTGTGGGTAATAGATCTTCTACCTATTTGTATACGTGAGCAACAGCCCGGCTCGTAGTAAGGCTCGGGGGCAGGATGCCGGAGTGCCGTTCGCCATTCGACCAACTCCTGGTTTACGACGCATTCACAACTTCTTGTGTGATTAACATAGGCTATAAGGTTATTCGACGGCACTCCGGCATCCATGCCTTTGTGCCTTACTACGAGCCGGGCGGCGAATCAGACGCTCAATTGTCGGGAATAACCAATAGCGACACACTCACCCTGTACCCACAAACTTCCCTATAGCACCTACATCCTTCCGCCTTCATCCTTCATCCTTTTCGTCTTCTTTCTCCGGCCTGAGTTGCGGAAAAAGGATGACGTCGCGAATGGTGGCGGCATCAGCGAGCAGCATCACCAGGCGGTCGATGCCGATGCCCAGACCGCCGGTGGGGGGCATGCCGTATTCCAGCGCACGGACATAATCTTCATCCATCGGGTGCGTCTCTTCGGCGCCGGCGTTTTTCTCGCGCATCTGCTCCTCGAAGCGTCCGCGCTGGTCGATGGGATCGTTCAACTCGGAGAAAGCATTGCCCATTTCGCGCCCGCAGATGAACACCTCGAAGCGTTCGGTCATTTCCGGATTATCGCGCCGGCGCTTGGCCAGCGGGGAGATGACGGTGGGGTAATCGATCAAAAAAGTTGGTTGAATCAAGTTCGGCTCGACGAACTCCTCGAACAGGTTATTGATGAGTGTGGAAATGGTGGCGCGCGGGTCCACATGTACGCCCAGCGCGATGCACTGCGCTTTGGCGGAGGCAAAATCGAACAGCGTGCTGGTATCCACCCCGCCAAATTCACGCAGCGCGTCAAACAGGCTCATACGCCGCCAGGGCGGCGTCAGGTCAATCTCCTGTCCCTGGTAGGTTAATTGCAGCGTGCCGCGCGTAGCCAGCGCGGCAGCGGCCAGCAATATCCCCCAGAACTTCGAGGCATAGGTGTGGTAACTTGCCATCCGCCGGTACTTCAGCCAGTCGAACACCCACCGAATAACCTCAAGCGCCAGCAGCGCCGCAACCAACGCCAAC
>Ga0118677_10014809_pt1 | contig 10930 bp, 12 predicted proteins | sample AliMusrvi5mmetaG_FD_86154 | JGI IMG/M metagenome (GOLD analysis project Ga0118677, IMG submission 86154)
TTCAAGAAGAGGGCGGTGAGGGCCGGTGGTCAAGGAACTCTTCAGAACGACTACATGTAAGGCGTAAAGATGCAGTTATGGGCAGGGGAGACAGAGCTCCCCTGCCCATAATAATTGATTCCGCAGCCTGCAAGAAATCACTCCGAGCAAACTGAGATACATAAAAAAAGGGTTCCCGGCCGTTGCCGGGAACCCTTGATTTTTTGGTGCCCGGGACTGGACTCGAACCAGCACACCCTTGCGAGCACAAGAACCTGAATCTTGCGTGTCTACCAATTCCACCACCCGGGCAAGTGAGCTGTTTTCATATCATCATCATTTTGATATTGCAAGCATAAAAATGACGGATTCACCCCAAAAACCTTATTAGCTTGACAACCTAACATACGCAATGCTATTAGAAACGTTCACATTTTTACACACTATCGGAGGAAAAATCATGGAACGCACTTTCGCCATCATCAAGCCGGATGCAGTTGAGCGCAAGCTGGCAGGTAAAATTTCTCGACAGGGTTGAGGCCGGCGGCTTCAAGATTGTCGGCATGAAAAAGATAAAACTTAGCAAGACCCAGGCCGAAGGTTTCTACTATGTACACAAGGAGCGCCCCTTCTTTAACGACCTCTGCAGCTTCATGTCCCGCAGCCCGGTGATCGTACTCTGTCTGGAGAAAGAAAACGCAATCGCTGATTGGCGCACTCTGATGGGCGCCACTAATCCTGCCAACTCCGAGCCGGGAACCATCCGCAAGGATTTCGCTGTCAATATTGAAGAAAATTCCTCACACGGCTCGGACGCTCCTGAAACTGCCGCGTTTGAAATTCCGTATTTCTTCAGCGCACTGGAACTGGTCTAGCACCAGCTGTCACACTGAAACGACAAAAGGCTCTGCTGGTGCAGGGCCTTTTGTCGTTCTTATTCCTGATTCCCATCAGCTGAAGTGCGCTTCCAGCGCCGCCGCCAGCGCATCCAGAGTGTGTGTGTCCGGCTCGACATCTACCTTCAAGCCGAGTTCGCGGCAACTCTTTGAGGTGATCGGTCCGATCGACGCCACGATGACCCCCTTCAACAGGTCAACCAGCATGTCCTCCCCCAGCATGGCAGCCAGGTTCTGCACAGTCGACGACGATGTGAAGGTGATGCAGTCCACCGAGCGTTTTTCCAGCAGAAAGAGAGCCTCGGGGGGCAGACGGTCGGGGAAAACGTTGCGATAGGCCACCGGACTGTCCACATGTGCTCCCATCCGCTTCAGTTCGTTGGGAATGATCTCTCGAGCCTTGTCGGCCCGGGGGAAAAGGATCTTTTTACCGTGCAGATCCAGCCTGGAGAATTCGTCCACAACCCCCTCAGCCTTGTAGTCGGTTGGAACCAGATCCGGTCTGATCCCAAACGAGTCAAATGCTTCTGCTGTTTTGGGGCCTACTGCACAGATCTTGCAGCCTGCCAGAGCTCTGGCATCCATCCCCAATGCCTCCAGCCGCTGAAAGAAGAAACGCACAGAGTTGCCGGAAGTGAGGATCAGCCAGTCATAGCCGGCCAGCTCACGTATAGCGAGATCGAGCAGTTGCCAGCTTTCCGGCTCTACCAGACGGATGGTGGGGCATTCCAGCACAGTTGCCCCGCTCATCTCGAGCATGGCTGAAAACACCCCGGCTTGTTCAGCGGCGCGGGTAACAATAATTTTGCGGCCACAGAGTGGACGGCTGTCGAACCAGCCCAGTTTTTTCCTCAGGTTGACGACTTCGCCGACAATAGTCACAGCCGGCGGCTTAAAACCGGCCTCCTCGGCCCGGTCGGCAATGTCTGCAACCGTGCCGGTCAACACCTGCTGATTGGGGGTCGTCGCCCAGCGCACCAGCGCTACCGGAGTTTCAGGCGCCCTGCCATGCTCTATCATGCGCTGCATGTTGCTTCGCAAAGTGGTGATCCCCATATAGAATACCACCGTCCCACCACCCAGAGAGAGGCGCTCCCAGTCAATTGATGATTCGTTCTTGTCCTTCCCTTCCTGGCCGGTAACGAAGGCCACCGAAGCAGTAAAATCACGGTGCGTCAGCGGTATGCCGGCATAGGCGGCGGCCCCCATGGCAGCGGTGACTCCGGGCACTACCTCAAATGGTATGCCGGCCTCGCGCAGAGCCTCGCACTCTTCGCCACCCCGACCGAATACGAAGGGATCGCCCCCCTTCAAACGTACGACAACCTTTCCTTCACGCCCTTTTTTCACCAGCAGGCGATTTATCTCTTCCTGGTCCTGATTGTGGCGGCCACCTATCTTGCCGGCGTAGATATGTTCGGCCCCTTCCGGGGCATGGTTCAGGAACTGTTCGTTAGCCAGGTAGTCGTAAACCACCACATCGGCCCGCCGCAGACATTCCACGCCACGAAGTGTGATCAGCGCCGGGTCGCCCGGGCCGGCCCCGACCAGATAGACAATGCCCGTTTGTTTTCTTGAAGATTTCATACATCACCCGATCCTTAATACCTGGATATGTGCGTCAGGATTTTGTTTCTCCGATTTCCCGCTGGTAGACCTCTTCCAGTATGCATTTGCCGCCGTCTGCAAGGAGCTGATCCGCTAGCTGAATCCCAAGACGTTCAAACTGCTCCACCGGACCGGATATCTCGCCCCGAACCGAGCGGCTGCCGTCTACCGCTGCGATGAAACCGACCAGTCGCAGCTGCCCGTCGCTGACCGTACCATGAGCAGCAATCGGTACCTGGCAGCCCCCCTCGCAGCGCTTAAGTAGAGCGCGTTCGGCACGTACGGCATAGGCGGTGTCGGCATGGTTAAAAAATGTGATAATTTTTGTTATGACCGGATCGGCCAGACGGCACTCGATCCCCAATGCTCCCTGACCGATGGCCGGGATGGAAAATTCAGTATCCAGGTATTCGGCAACCTTTTCGGTGAAACCAAGACGCTTAAGCCCTGCAGCGGCCAGGATAACGGCGTCCAGCTTGTCATCCTCAAGTTTGCGGATACGGGTTTCAACGTTGCCGCGAATGATGATCATCTGCAGGTCGGGACGCGCTTTTAACAGCTGGGCCTGTCGGCGCAACGCACTGGTACCGATGCGGGCACCCGGCGGCAGGTCAGCGAACTTTACGTTGCGGGAGATAACGGCATCACGCGGATCTTCACGCTCGGTAATGCAGTAAAGTCCCAATCCTTCGGGAAAATCGGTCGGCACATCCTTCATGCTGTGTACGGCGATGTCGATCTCGTCCCGGAGCATAGCCTCCTCGATCTCCTTGACAAACAATCCCTTGCCGCCCACCTGAGCCAAAGGGACATCGAGGATCTTGTCGCCGATCGTCTTGATCTTGGTCAGTGTGACTTTCATGCCGGGATATCTGCTCTCCAGCTCTGATTTCACCCAGTTCGCCTGCCAGAGAGCCAGTTGACTGGCGCGGGTGCCGATGCGTAACTGCTTGGGAATCATATATTTCTCCATTTCAGTAGTAGATTTGATAGACAGTAGGGCTATTCTTCGAGCTCCAGCTCTTCATTATCATGCTGAAGCGACTCCAGCTCGAATAGCTGCCGCAGCGCATCTACGTAGAGATCGACCCGCCCCCCCTGGCCGGTCTGTTTCAGCACCTTTGTAGGTGCATGGAGCAGTTTGTTCATCATGGCCAAGGTCAGCGCCTCCAGCCGTTTTTGGGCATCAGGTGGTAACTCCTTCCAGCCTGATATGGCTTTTTCCAGTTCAATCCTGCGAATTTCGTCAAAACGGGTCCTCAGGGCAACGATGGCGGGGGTCACTTCCAGTGTCGAGAGCCATTTAAAAAACTGCCCGATCTCCTGATCGATTATCTCTTCAGCCTTTTCGGCTTCCAGAGTCCGCTGTGCCATGTTGGCCTGGACAAGCTCCTGCAGGTTATCTACGGTAAAGAGGTATGCATTCTCGACATCGTCCACTCCGGGGTCGATATCTCGCGGTACGGCGATATCGATGAAAAACACCGGCTTGAACCTGCGCCGTTTGATAACCTCTTCGGCATCCTTCGGTCCTATTATGAAGTGTGGGGCACCGGTGGAGGAGAGTACGATATCAGCCCGATGCAGATGTTCGAACAACTCTTCGAAGCGCACCGCCTCGCCGCCAAACTCATCTGCAAGCAGCACAGCCCGCTCAAAGGTTCGGTTGGTGACCATCACCCCCTTGGCGCCGCTGTTGAGGAAATGTTTGGCCGCCAGCTCGCACATTTCACCGGCCCCGATCAGCATGACACTCTTGTCCGACAGATCGCCCAAAATTTTCTTGGCCAACTCAACTGCGGCAAAGGCAACCGAAACGGCGGAAGAGGCGATCTTCGTTTCGGACCGCACCCGCTTGGCCACTGAAAAGGCCTTGTGGAGAAAACGGTTCAAAATAACGCCGGAGGATTTGTATTCGGCGGCATATCCGTATGAGGTCTTGATCTGGCCCAATATCTGAGGCTCGCCTACTACCATGGAATCCAGGCTTGAAGCCACCCGAAAGACGTGACGGATGGCCGCATCAGAATGGTAACTGTAGAGATGCTGTTCGAGCGATTCGAGCGCAAGATGGTGGTAATCTGCCATAAAACGTTTGATGCGGGCAATGCCGCCGGCGATATCGCGGGTTGTGGCGTATATCTCGACCCGGTTGCAGGTGGATACAATCACCCCTTCGATGATGCCATCCAGTGCGACCAGCTCCCTGAGCGGCTTTTCGATCTGGTTGGGTGAGAAGGCGACCTTTTCCCTTATTTCAACTGTGGCGGTCTTGTGAGAGAGACCGACTACGATAATATTCATTCAGATTTTTATCCTTCAAAACCTCTATTTGTAAGCATGCAGGCCCGGCAACCATAAATTGACCCCGATAAAAGTGAAAAGCATGATCAGAAAACCGGCAATCGTCAGCAGCGAGGCACGCTTCCCCCGCCAACCGGTCGTAAGCCTGCTGTGTAGAAGCGCGGCATAAATGAACCAGGTAATCAGGGACCAGGTTTCCTTGGGATCCCAGCTCCAGTAGGTGCCCCAAGCCTTTTCTGCCCAGATGGCTCCAGTTATTATGGCTACCGTCAACAGCGGAAATCCGACAGTCAGGCATCGGTAGTTGATATCATCCAGGGTATTGAGCGAGGGAAGTTTCCGGAACAGTACACCCAGCCTCTTCTTCTTGAGGAAATGCTGCTGGATCAGGTAGACAACCGCCGTGCCGAACGCGATAGTAAACATTGCGTAACTAATAAAGGCCATGATGGTATGCAGCCAGAGCCAGTTACTCTTCAGGGCGGGATTCAGTTCGGTAACAGCCATCGGGAAGACGCTTGAAGTGATCACAAGCATAAGAGCCACAGGGATGACAAATACGCCGAGAATGGTAACCTTGTATTTGCGCTCGATCAGGACGTATGCGCCAACAATCACCAGGCCTAAAAACGACAGGGATTCATGCATGTTGGTAATCGGGAGGTGGCCGGAAGAGCCGAAACGGTGGATAGTTGAAAGCAAATGAGCCGTGAACCCCGCCAGTACCAGGCGGTTGGCCCAGAGACCGATCCCTGCCGTAGTGCGCATCAGATAGAGCAGATAGGCCATGGTGGAGCAGCCATACAGGGCAAGTGTGAGAGAGAAAAAAATCTGGCTCATGCGGTATCCTTACGTTCATTTAGCTCGGAGATCAATCGCCTGGCGAGCGAGCGTAAAACCTGGGCATTGTATGTGGCAGAGTTCCCTTCCGTCAACAGCTTTTCTCTTTCTTCAGCGAGTCGTCCCACAACAGCCCCATACTCTTCTGTTATTATGGTTGCAACAACTTCGCGGAGTTCTACGGCCAGGGACGGGCAAGACCCTCCGGTAGACACTCCGATCTCAAGATTGCCGTGGCGCAGTACAGCCGGGAAACTGCAGCAGCCAGTTTCAGAGGCATCTGCAACACAGACCATTTTCCCCTGAGAACCGGCATCTGCGGCAACCTGCCGATTTACTCCGGCGTCATCAGTGGCTGCCACCACCAGAAACATGCCTTTAAGATCACCCGGCTGGTAATGGGCATAACGCACCGCGAGTTTTCGGGCTTGCGCAAGGGCTCCGATCTCTTCCGCCACGTCGGGCGCCACAACTGATACCTCCGCGCCGGCCGCCAGCAACGCCTTGGCCTTGCGGCATGCTACCTTGCCGCCGCCGATAATAACGGCCGGTTTTCCTGACATGTCCACATTCAGCAGCACGGTTTCACCATCCTGTCATCAGAGCTATGCAAAACTGCGGGGCCGATCCGCTCTGTTGCCGCCTTGCATGCCGCCCTCCTCCATGACGTTTTTCCAGAGCTTCGTTTATTATGAATCGAAAGCATACGCTCTTGTCAGCGCCATTTCAACGAATTCAAATAAGAAGAGTTTGCTCTTGATTTTTTCAGCGTCTCGTATATCATTCACATACATTATTGTATGTTTCCAAAGGAGATTCAGAGATGGCCAGTGAAAATGTAAACGCATTTACGGATGCAAATTTTGATCTTGAGGTACTACAGTCCGACATTCCGGTTCTTGTTGATTTCTGGGCGACATGGTGCGCCCCCTGCAAGGCTGTTGCGCCTCTTGTAGATGCAGTCGCCGTTGAATATGCAGGAAAGGTCAAGGTTGGAAAGGTCAACGTTGACGAAAACCAGGCGACTCCCGGCAAATATGGCGTGCGAGGTATCCCGACGATAATCCTTTTCAAGGGGGGTGTCGTGATTGATCAGGTCGTAGGAGCTGTGCCCAAGTCCCAGATGGACGCCCTGATCGCCAAGGCGCTGTAGGTCGATGAACTTCTTAAAATCCGTTATACTTGTCTTATTGTCAAGCCTAGTGGTGGCTGCTCTTTTTTTCCCGGCTCCTGCTGAAGCAGCCCTGAAAGCGGGTCAACCGGCTCCCGGTTTTAAAGTAATCACCACCTCCGGCCAGTCGGTCACCCTCGATAACTATAGGGGTCATGTGCTGGTGATTGACTTCTTTGCTACATGGTGCCCGCCCTGCCGTCAGTCGATACCGCACCTGGTGGAGATGAACCGAAAATACGGCAAGCAGGGGCTGCATATTCTGGGATTAAGCGCTGATGAAGATGGGGAACGGATTGTAAAGGCGTTTGCCGCAGAGTATCGTATAAATTATCCTCTTGCATTGGCAGATGATGCAGTTACCGTTGCCTTTGGCATTCGCTCCGTGCCGGTCATGTTCTTGATTGATAAAAAAGGAAAAATCGTCGAAATTTACCGCGGTTTTTCTGACGAGATGGGTCGCTCTATGGAACAGTTGATTAAACGCCTGCTGGCAGAGAAATAAGCTGCTCCGCTACATCATTGTTCGCCGGGTAGAAAACCTTTATCAGACATAATCCGCAGGCCGGTGCCGTAACACCGGCCTTTTTTCTGTCACGGTCATGCAGAAGCCAACTGACATGTTCCGGCGCGAACCGGCCCCTACCAATATCGACAAGCGTCCCGGCCATCACTCTCACCATATATTTGAGAAATCCGCCGCCAATCACGTCAATCGTGATGAACCTTTCCTGCACACTAATTTCAACCGCATCCACTCTGCGAACGGTCGTCCTGGCAACACAATTGGAAGCCCTGAAAGCGGCGTAGTCATGTTCCCCGATAAAATATTGCACAGCTTCATTCATTGCAGATATATTAAGTGGTTCACGCACCTGCCAGCTGTACAACCTGTCCAGCGGAGAGCGGATAAGAGAGTTGAGGATGGTGTAACGGTAGTGCTTGGCGTGCGCATCTCCAATCGGTCTGAATTTGGACGAAACCTGGCGTGCATCCACCACCGAAATATCATCGGGAAGAAATCGGTTGGTGCCCTCCACAAAAGCGCGCAGGGGGATATCCCGGCTTGTAGTAAACGCTGCCGCCATGCCTCTGGCATGCACACCGGCATCTGTGCGGCCGGAAGAACGTACCTGCACCCGTTCACCCAGCAATTTTTCGAGCGCATCTTCGACTACCTGCTGTACCGCAAGCCCGTTTGGCTGTACCTGCCATCCGGAATAGTTGGTGCCGTCGTAAGCGATTGTCAGTAAAATGGTGGGCATATTATTCGGTTCTGTTTTCTGGTGAAGTCATTACAATCAGTTGTTCGAGTTCGGCGGCATCAAAATAATAAGATTTACGGCAGAATTCACACTTAATTGATGCCCCTTTGTCCCTTGTCTGCATGTCTCTCATTTCTGCAACACCCATAGTTATCAAGACCCTCTCTACCTTCTCCCGGCTGCAGCCACATCTAAAAAAAATGTCGCGGGATTCAAGAAGCGTGTACGGCATATCGCCAAAGAGTTCCTGAAGCACCCCTTCCGTTCCCGCCTCTTTCAGCAATTCCGAAAGCGGCGGCAGTGCCGTTATCCGTTCCATGATCTTTTCTATTTCAGCTTCATCCACCTTGGGCAGCACCTGCACCAGAAACCCGCCGCATACCGATATTTCGCCGTTTTCATTCAGCGATACTCCCAAACCCACCGCAGAGGGGATCTGTTCAGACTCTGTCAGATAGTATGCGAGGTCATCACCGATCTCACTGCTGACCAACTGCACCGTGCCGTGATACGGCTCACCGCCAACCCCGATATCTTTTGATACGGTCAGAAAGCCGACCCTGCCGATCAGTCCAGCTATATTCCATTTGCCATCAAGTGGCTCGGCTTCAGCCGACGGGACTCCCAAGCAACCGCATACAGCTCCATCGCTGTCAGCCTCGACAATCATCTTGCGCAGCGGACCGTTACCCTCGAACTTGAGAGCAATCCGCTGTCCGGATTTCAGCAGCGCCCCCATCAGCGCACCTCCCGCAAGACCACGGGCCATAGCGATGCCGGCAGTTGCAGAGCATTGCTGAAGAGCGCATATTTCATTGGCCAGGGAAGTGGCACTACAGGCCAGCACCCTGATGCCACCCGAAAGACATAATGCGCGTACGATATGATCCGACATAATTCCCCTGACTTCTGCGAAGCATATTCTTTTGATACAATTAAACTCAGGTTGAGACATTACATATATACTACCTCACAGCGCACAAAAAAAGCCGCATCTTTCGATGCGGCTTTTTTGTTCGATCGTGAAGAAAAATTACTTCTTAGCAGGAGCGGCTTCTTTCTTTGCATCAGCAGCAGTTTTGGCATCTTTTTTGAGGTCAGCAGCAGTAGCGGCTTCTTCTTTCTTGAGGGCAGCAGCAGCTTTCTTGGCGGCTTTTTTCTTCTTCTTGGCAGCCTTCTTGGCAGGCATTGCTGCGTCAGCAGCAGGAGCAGCTTTTTCTGCCATAGGAGCGGCAGCAGGAGCAGCAGCAGGTTTCATGGCGTCAGCAGCGAAAACAACTGCGGAGAAGGAGATGGCTACGAGGGCGGCTACGATTGTGGACAGAACTTTTTTCATTTGTACTACCTCCAAAGGGAATGTGTTTGATTTTGTTGATGCAAGCTGCGTGCCAAAACCATAAAGCATAGTAACACTCTGTTATCAGGCGTCTTTTATTGGCAGCTATCGCAACCCAACCTCCTGAAACACCTCATACACAACAACTAATACCTCAAATGCGGTATTTTGCGATGAGCTTGGTTGAAAACTGTGTATCTGCAAAAACCCTTGCCCCTTTGCTCATGACGTTTTCCTGTCCAGACTCCTGTATTGAATCGCCTCGGCGATGTGCTGTTCGTGAATCCGCTCGCTGACATCAAGATCGGCAATGGTACGGGCCACCTTGAGGACACGGGTATAGGTTCGGGCAGAGAAGCCGAGCCGGTCGGTGACCAGCTCCAGCATACGGTTGCCGCTGGCGTCCAGTTCGCAATGTTTTTTGATGAAGCGTGGAGTCATCTGGGCGTTGCAGTGGATTTTAGTCCCCTTGAAGCGCTCCAGTTGCAGTTTACGGGAATTCTCGACACGATACGCAATTGCCGCAGAGCTCTCGGCATCACCCCGATCGGCCAGATCGCGGTATTTGACAGCCGGCACCTCTATGTGGATGTCGATGCGGTCAAGAAGAGGGCCGGAGATGCGCGAACGGTAGCGGTGAATGGCAACCGGGGTGCAGGTACAGGGATGGGTCGGGTCGAAGAGGTATCCGCAGGGGCATGGATTCATAGCTGCCACCAGCATGACACGAGCCGGATAGGTTAGCGAGAGCAGTGAGCGGGAGATGGTGACTCTGCCATCCTCCAGCGGTTGACGCAAAACTTCTAGAACATTTTTCTTGAACTCCGGCAACTCATCAAGAAAAAGGACACCGTTATGCGCCAGCGAAACTTCACCCGGTTTTGGAGTTGTCCCGCCACCGATCAGGCCCACGTCCGAGATGGTATGATGCGGGGACCGGAACGGCCTGACGGCCAGCAGGGCACGGTCCTTGTCAAGCATGCCGCTGACACTGAAGATCTTGGTGGTCTCGATGGCTTCTTCAAAGGACATGCGAGGCAAAATGGACGGAATGCGCCGGGCAATCATCGTCTTTCCCGACCCTGGCGGGCCAATCATCAGGATGTTATGACTCCCGCTCGCGGCTACTTCCAGAGCTCGCTTGGCGTGTTCCTGTCCTTTAACCTCGCTGAAATCTTCCCCGTACTCACATCCACTGGCGAACAGAGCCTGCAGATCAACCCGACAGGGATCGATCCCCTCCCGGCCATTTAAAAACTCCACTACCTGGGATAGACTGGTGGCGCCGATCACATCTATCCCTTCCACCACAGCAGCTTCCGGAGCGTTTTCTGCCGGCAGAATCAGGCCGGCCAGGCCGGCACGCCTAGCTGCAACAGCCATCGACAGTGCACCTCGAATGGGCTTGAGGCCGCCGTCCAGTGACAACTCCCCCAGCAGGATATATTCATGCAATCGTGTACCTTTGATCACCCCGGTGGCAGCCAGAATACCGATCGAGATCGGAAGGTCATATGCTGCACCCTCTTTC
>Ga0118677_10014810_pt1 | contig 10929 bp, 11 predicted proteins | sample AliMusrvi5mmetaG_FD_86154 | JGI IMG/M metagenome (GOLD analysis project Ga0118677, IMG submission 86154)
ATATTAAATGCGTTTAACAGAGACTGAAATCAACGTTATTAAATATTCTGCTACTGACATTTTTGGATCAAGACGTTGCTGTGTTTTTATTTCGATTTTCAAAACTACAAGATGCAATGGGTGAGAAATTATTTGTATCGATGTTAGAGTTTTTACAAGAAGAAAATCCTAAATCCAAACCATTTATCGATACGCTTAATAGACTTGAACAGATTGGCTTATTAGAAGATAAAAATACTTGGTTAGAACTTAGAAAAATCAGAAATAGCATTGCTCATCAGTATTAAGACGAGCCTAAAAAAGCCTCAGAAGTGTTAAATGCCATTTATGCGGTGAAACCGACTTTAGAGAGTATTTATCAGCTTATTAAGACACGATATATCGTTGAGATTAATTATTCTAACTTCATGACAGTAAAATCAAAATACCGGCCTGATATTGACGGATTACGTGCGGTTGCAATTATTGCGGTGGTTTTGTTTCATGCTTTTCCGGCAAAATTTAAATCGGCTTATACTGGCGTTGATATATTTTTTGTTATTTCTGGTTTTTTAATTAGTTCGATCATTTTTAATGATTTAGAGCATAAGAAATTCAGCTTTATTGATTTTTATTCCCGCAGAATAAAGCGAATATTTCCCGCACTGATCGTGGTTCTAGTCAGTTGTTATGGTGTCGGATGGTTTGTTTTATTTAGTGATGAGTTTGCACAATTAGGCAAGCATATTGCGGGTGGCACGGCTTTTCTGTCTAACTTTATTTTGTGGGCTGAGGCAGGTTATTTTGATAACACTTCAGATTCTAAGCCATTGTTACATTTATGGTCTTTAGGTATTGAAGAGCAGTTTTATATTCTATGGCCATTTATTTTATGGGTATCATACACTAGACATAAGAGTTTTTTAGGGGTAACAATCTTAATTTTGTTAGCGTCCTTTTTTTATAATCTTACTGCCGTCTTTAAGCACCTTGATGAGTTAGCTTTTTTCTCTCCTTTGTCACGCTTTTGGGAGTTAATGGCCGGTGGGATATTGGCTTATCTGAATTTACATAAGCCAAACTTATTAAATCGTATGCCGAATATTAAGGCAATTATCGGGCTAACACTGATCATTTTAGGTTTATTAGTGTTACGTAAACAGACCGGTTATCCTGGGTATAGAGGTTTATTGCCGGTCGTTGGGGCTTTTTTACTGATTTCTGCGGGCCCTTCTGCTTGGATAAACCGGTATATTTTGGGTAGTCAGGTTATGGTGGCCATCGGCAAGATTAGCTATCCCCTGTATTTATGGCATTGGGTGTTATTTTCCTTATTATGGATATTGGAGGGCGGCACCCTTGCAACTATGACGGCACTCGTTGCTATTTTACTCAGCACTGTGCTGGCAATCGGCACGTATTTATTGATAGAACGGCCGTTACATTTAATTAACGTAACGTCAACTCAAGGCAAAAAATTAAATTTCTCCTTAATAGTTGTCATGATGTTTATTGGTGGGGTTGGGGTACTAACCTACTATCAAAATGGTTTTGAGGCGCGATTAGCCAATAAGTATGCTCAAAAATACAATGCAGTAGCGTTTTTAAATGATCAAAATTATCCATCAAAAACCTGTCAGGAACTATTAGGGATTGATCCTATTCCAAATGAGCGTTGTGAGGCTAATTCAAAAAATCCACAGTATATGATTTTAGGAGATAGCCACGCGGATGATGTTTATGAATCTATAAGCTTAAGTGGTTCGTCATTACCCGCGATTAAAATAGCTAAAAATAATATGTTGCCGTTTATTGATTACGTATCTCATTATGCAAGAGATTCTGCAGATCATTACGGTAAATCAATTTTGGTCGTTAATAACGCACTCGTGATTGCTAATAAGTATCCGTCTATTACAACGGTAATACTCGTGACGAGAGGTGAGGGTTATTTCACTAAAGAGAATGCTATTTCAAAAATGGGCAGCGAGGAAAAGCTATCCTCAGGTGATAGTGAAAACGCATTTGTTGAGGGTTATTCTGATGTGATTCGTCGTTTTCAAAGCCTAGGTAAAAGAGTTGTGTTTGTCAGTGCGTGGCCTGAACTTGAGCATCCACCTCATAGTTTTATTCCACGGGCCATAAGCATTAAATCAGGTACACATGATGATGTAATGACTAGGGAATCAGTCGAAAATAAGCAGCGTAATTATTTGAGATTAGTTACTGAAATTAAACGGTTAAATCCTGAGATAACCGTTTTTGATACGTTGCCTATTTTTTGCAACGATAGTATTTGTTTTGCTAAAGATGACAAAAGTCTTTTTTATACGGATGAAAATCATCTTAGCTTAACAGGGAGTCGAAGATTAATGCTTAGCTTTATCAGTTGGCTGCAAGATAATAAAAAAAGGGTACCGTTTTAGCAACAGAAAATCGATGTTGTCATAGCTACAGATCAAAGCAGAGCTATTGAACAATAGGCGATATCGCTTATGATTAAGTTAAGAATGGAAAAGCTTATCAATTTAACGGCGTTTGTAATGAGAGGACTTTTGTAAAAACGGTTTTTCTATCAGGTGCCAAAGTATAAATGCACTCGTTAAGACTAATGCCGTTGCTATTAACAGCGTTAACCAAGGTGAGGTTTTAAAATACCCCATAGAAGCCAAGCCTTGTAAGATTGGAAAGTGCACGATATAAATGCCGTAAGAAAAATCGCCGTATTTATTGAAGTTTTTAAGGCTCGGAAAAATACAGGCGACCGCTATTACTAATACAGCTAAAGCAAGTGGTTGCACGATATGCCAAGGTAACAAAGTTTGGGCGAGAAACGCTATTATTGCGAGAGTGATTAAACCTTTTGCAAAGTGCACCACATAATCTAAATAATAATACCCCGCCGCACCCGCTATAAAATAAACAAGTTGTCCCGGTAGTTGACGTTGTAATTCTACATACATTCCTGAGCCCGTTTTATCCGCCAGTGCCATCATCGCGATGGAATAGAGTGCTGAGCAACAATATAAAAGAATTAAAACCGGCAGTCTGCCCCATTGACGAAAAGCTATAATCGCGATGGGAACGAAGATATAAAATGCCACCTCAACTTTTAATGTCCAAAGAGCTCCATTCACCGCTTGTAAGGTGTTATGTTCAAATAGGCCCGGCAAATTAGGCTGTAGAAAATTAAGAAACACTAAGTTAGAAAGAAGATATTTTAATAAGGGCCACGATAAATAATCGGTCATTACCAAAGAGCTAAGTAAAAGTCCTGCAGCGGCACATCACACTATAATAAAAAGGTAGGCTGGATAAATACGTCGCAATCGTTTTATAAAATAACGCTTAACATTATGAGTATTTTCATAACTCATGAAAATCAGAAAGCCACTCACCACAAAAAATGATTTAACGGCAATTTCTGAAGAAAGATAATGCACAAATATTGATAAGGTCTCTGCACCCGACAACGCATAGGCATGAACAAGAAAAACGACAAAGACAAAGGCAAAACTAAAGCGCAGCAAGTCAAAATTGTTTTTACCTAACCTAGCCTGACAATCCATTTTATTCATCTTTGTTGACTATAAATAAACCTTTTTTAAACTGCACGCGCCAAAACACAGAAGAAACAAAAAAACGCAGCATACTACGTAGATGCCAGCGAAAGTATTTAAAATTCGCATGACTAGTTCGCTGAGCATAATGAAATATTTTTGCTTGGGGATTCAATACAATTTCATAACCTAACAATCTTAATCTGGCACAAAGATCGACATCTTCGTAATACAAAAAGTACCGCTCATCAAAACCAGCTACTTGTGTAAATATTTTGCTAGGCAATAACATAAACATACCACCTATCCAATCAGGTTGAATCGGGGCTTCTGTTATCAAATAATCATAGCCTTTACAGCCACCTAAGGCTTTGCATACTATTTTAAATGGCGTTGGAAATTTTCGTGCACTGTCTTCGAGCTGATTATCTGCACTGAAAATCTGCGGCGCCACAACACCTATCACCGGATCATTCAAACTGGTCAGCAATATAGGAAAAGGATCAGCATTGAAACGAATGTCGGGGTTTAAAACACACAAAAAATCTCCTGTCGCATGAGAGAAGGCTTGATTATGATTGGCACCAAAACCTAAAGGATTTTGATTCCTTATGACCTTCTTCAAAAAAGCATAATCACTTTCTAAAAAAGGCACTGTCTCAGGAAGATTAAGCGTCAATATAATTTCAAGCTGATCTAAAGATAGATACTTAGCAATGTCATCAAACAACTTTACAATCAAGTCGATTTGTCCATGGCTCACTACTGAAATAGTCACTAATTTAGTCACAAGCTCATCCGAGTTAAGCACTGAAAACTATTGTTATTAAGTTGCAATATACACCACTACTTTTCTTGTACCGACGATAACTAATCGACGTAGAAATTTAAGCAAAGAAAACGCTTGTAAAAATATCAGCGCAGATAATCCAATACACTGAGTCTTGTATAGATGAATATAGTTATATAACTCACATCTTTCCATTGCAAAAATATTAACGCTTAAGCCCGAGACACCAAATGAACTTTTATAGATAGCCGCCAATTCTTCAGGCAATTTCACCCCTAAAGCGCCATCACATAGAATTTCCAACCAGAGCAAATGGTCTTCCATATAACGCTGGTGTTCAGAAAAACGCTGAGGAATATCCCTACGCAGCATAATCGAAGGAGTCACAAATTGATTTGATAGCAACAATTTCCATTTTGTGATGGGAACAGCGTCAGTTGAAGATGGAATCAACCAATCTGGCAAATGATCATCTTGATTAAGAAGCTGATGCCTATGGCCACTTAAAATGACTTCAGGATGCTGATTCATGTATGTAAATTGAATTTCAATTTTCTTTGGATGCCAAGCATCGTCAGCATCCAAAAAGGCAATAAAGTCCTGACTTGCCACAGCCCATCCCGCATTACGCGTAGAGGCAGCACCTTGGTTATCTGCAAGTACAATAACTTTTATCCAATCAGGATACTGTTGTTGGAGTTCTCGCAACACAACCAAGGTTTCATCACCACTTGCATCGTCCACCAAAATAACCTCTGCCGGCTTTTGGGTTTGATTAATGACAGATTTTATGGCGCGCTGAATTGTTGATGCGCATCGGTAACAAGGAATAATAACCGTTACCGGTACAACATTATTTTTCACGCTTTTTTATCCACTGCCATGAAGCCCTGATCATCGTGTACGAAAATAAATTTGTTTAAGAAAACTAAACGCCTTGCTATCTGAATTAAATTTTAACATAGATAACAACCAAAGCTTCAAGACGGTAGCTAAGCCAAGCTCCGTTCCAAAAGTTCTATTTAAACGATGCCATCTTAAAGCAATATCTGGACAATCAGCCGTAGCCCTAAAATAAAGGCGCGTCATGTGATCTAAAACCGTTACTCTGGCCTCTCCTTGCGACTGTTGCAAAAGTGCTGTAAATGCCGAATCTACAGCATTCATATCAGATTTAATTGCTGGAGACTCACGCAATTTCAAAACTTCATCTATCCATTCTAATTTTATATCTAAAGCATCAGCTAGAAAGGTCCAGTATCTTCGCTTAATTTCTTGGGTGTTTTGTTGTTGCTGTATAAAGGATCTACTTGAAATCTGTAAGGCATGCTGCCTATATAACAACATCACCTCCGGCAAGTTTGTCATTACATAACCTGCTTGTGCTATTCGCACCCATAAATCATAGTCCTCACCATTTTCCCGTTGCGGATTATAATAAAAACGCCGAGCTATGTTAATTCTTAACATCACCGTAGGCTGAGCAAGACAAGAACAAAATAATAAGCCTATTTTAATAGCCTGATCAGATTCTGGATACCTTACAATACGTTGCTTTGTATTACCAAAAAACTCGATCCAAGCACCACAAATATCGGCTGATGTTTCCTTCAAGTGCTGCAATTGCCGCTCGAAGCGGCTAGGCATCGCAATATCATCCGCATCCATTCGAGCAAGCCACTCTCCCCTTGCTAAATCAATACCTTCATTCATCGTCATTACGATACCCTTATTCTCGCGCGAAAATAAACGGATACGGCTATCTTGAGTTTGATAACTTTGTAAAATCGACGAACTATTATCTGTTGAACCATCATTAATAATGATGAATTCAAAATCAGTAAAAGTTTGATTTAGAATTGAATCAATCGCCTCAGAAAGATATTTTTCAGCATTATATACAGGCAAAATGACTGATATAAGCGGACTTTTTTGTTTAATATCACTCACACTTTAGCCATTGCGTCGGTAAAAGATCTTGGGTATTAAAATCATTTGCAAACCATTTTTTGGGTGCAATCACTATTTTATCTGGAGAGGCATTTAACCATGCTCCCCACCAGCTAAAGGAACTATTTGCAATAATATGATGACGACATAGGCTCATTAAGCGCATATCGTTATAACTTTCAGCACCTTGATTATGATCAATATAGATACAAGGCAAGTCTATTTTTAAGTTTTCTTTTACCCAGCCCATATCGTCTGAAAAAATAAAAAAATAAGGTTGCTCAACTTGAGCTGAAATATAGTTAATGGCATTTTGATAATAAGAGATGGGGCATAAACCATGTGTAGCGGTCACTGTAGGATTATTAGCATAATCACCGCGTCTTATATGTAAACTGACGGCATTAAGCTGGGAGATTTTTAACGCTAATTGGGCATTTTGGCTATTCAGCTCAGGACGGAATACAAAATCATCACGAATCTTCTGTTCTATGACACTAAAATACTTTTCACTCTGCCAATACCCCATTAAATAGCTTTCATTGGGTACTTCATTAATAGCCTGCCAATACTCAAAATGTGGTTCAAACACAAACTTGTTACTGCGAATGTAGCTCATACTGTTACGAGATAAAATTCTACGTACACCTGGTAAATTCTGCCAACCTAATAAGCTATGCACATCGAGTTCGCTAGCAAACTTTATATCACCATAAAAAAGACGATCCAACTCAAAACCTTGATGCAATCCATAGCTAGAAAAACCTGAAACATCTAATGCTAAAGAAACACCCAATTTCAGTGACAAAGCACGCCCTGCTGCATACTGAAACATCTGATTGCCCAAACCGCCTATAATTTGACTAACTATCATCTAAGCACCAAAAAACATGACTCATAATCAATAAAGACCTTCACGATTTTTGAAAATGAAACAGCCCACAGCCATAGTTAAGTGCGCTAGCAATTTCGATTGATTGATGTTCGTGAAATAAACCGGCATCATCGACGAATGAAAATTCAATTAATGTCAGCTCTGGGAATAACTTTAATACGGTCATGGCAGAATGTACTCTATGAGCATTAAAGCAAACTCTTTCACGCCCAATAGGTACCGAAAGAAATAAGTTCCCGCCACGACTCATAATACGCTGCAATTCAAGCGCTGCTTTAACAGTACCTTTAGGGTCAATCGGATCGCCATAACGCCCTAAACCTATATGTTCAATAACATGTAAACATGATAATGAATCTATCGAATCATCAGGAAACGGTAAATCCAGAATATCCCCAGCCATTGTGGTTAAACCAGGCAGATCGACTTTAAGTGGTCGATAATCAACAAAAACTGTTTCGACTTGAGCACTGAGTACACTAATAGTAAGTACACTGGAACCAATATCTATATGTCTGGCAACTTTTGTTGCTATTACACGTCTAGCAAGCCAAGCGCCTTGATAGAAATAATGCGCATCAAAGGGTGTATGTGTACTCCAATCACCCAAACAGGGTTGTAAATCAAGCGCACTTATTTTTTCTGCACCCACTGCTTTTCTATATTGTAGCCAGTGACTAAAAAAACGAGGTAGATACCAAAAACCTAATAAAGGTAGTGGATAAATGAAGGCCATCAGCCAATGCCGTACTAATAATTTTAAGCGCACTACTTTGCTATCCATTTAAATATAATAAATTTATCGAGTTAGCTTTTCAGCTAAAATATGAATCTTTTTCTCTATCACCACGACGAATATGTAAGCTGACCGCTTGCTTCGTCGCCATGTCCAATGCTAGCTCAGCATTCTGCTCTTGCAATGGCTCACGAAAAATAAAATCTTGACGAATAATGGCTTCAAATTCTTTAAAATATCGTTCTGATTGCCAGTAGCCGTACAAATAACAATCGCCATTTACATTAACGATATCAGGCCAATAGTTAAAATGCGGTTCAACCACAAACTTCTCGCCTCTTAACCAAGAAAACTGACGTCGTCGTAATATTTTTCTAGCCAAATAGTTTACACGCCAGCCTAATAACTCATGCGTAGTCGATGGCTCTGCCTTAGTTGCTACCAAACTAAAAACTCGACTCAATTCAAAGCCATGATGCAATCGATAGCCAGTAAAATCAATCAAATCTAGCAACAATGATTGATCATTAGTAAGGGCAAGCGCCCGCCCAGCGGCATATTGAAACATCTGATTACCTAAGCCGCCTAAAACATTAGTAATAATCATCTCAATTTTTCCGTAACTGCACATTAAGCAGCCGTAGTGTTGCAGAATTTTTCCACAATAAAGCTACCACAACAATACTAGCCAAGGTCGCAGTTACGATTAAACACTCAATCGCCATAATCATCCCGTCAGGCGTGGGCAACCAATCAACTAGGCCTATCATCGCCAACATCACCACTATTCCAAACAAACATCGCCACACATCGAGTCTAAAACTTACTTGACGATACATAGCTATCAACATAACCAATAGCATAGCTATGGCGCCAAAGATGAGCGCAACACCCACCCAAATAATTTCTTGCTGCCTAAGGCCTATCAAAACAATTAAGACGACCGTGGTTATTGCACCTACCCCATAAGGTAACGCAAGTGAGTTTGTTTTGCGCCTAATATGCGCCGCGTTACTTAATAAATTACCTACTACACGGCATAATTCGATACCAGCGCCTAACATGACAAAAAATTTTGCATCCTGAAACTCCGACGCCACCAGTACTTTAAGTAAATAGGGTGCGCTTACTATAATCAGTCCAGTCAACACAAAATAAACAGGTATTAAAGTATTCAAAAGATCTGATAAAGCAAGTTTAACCTCATCCATCTGTTCATGCGCACTCACTCGTCGAAAAAACATTGGATGAAAAAACTGCATGGCCAGTGATTCAGCAAGTGCCGAAATCTGTCCTGCTAACTGCAAACCTATCACCATAAATCCTAGCTGAGCTAGACCCCAATAACTTTCAACTAAAAATCGGTAGCCACTTAATTGTAACCACATCAAACCAGTCGCGAGCGCAAGTGGCAGACAGTAACTTAAAACAGTGCGTTTATCTATTAAAGACAAATGTTCTTTTGAATGCTTTGTTGGTAACACATGCTTTTGTAAAACATAATTTGCCCCCAAAGCACAAATTCCCAGACCAATAGCCTGACCAGCAAACCAAGCGGTAGCAGTGGATAACCACATAACAAGACAAATAGAACACGCCAAACCGATTATTACCGTAAGTATAGACCAGAGGACAGATGCAGCACGAAAACCGAGCAAATTCAACATGGGTATCAAAGTCGAATTCCATGTACCAACAATAACCACTGTAAACATTGCTATTGATGTCCAAAGAATTTGTTCTAGTGTATGTTGTTTTCCCATGGTAAAAATCACAATTGCACCTACAAACGACACCATGATGATATAACCGCGATACGACTTTAATCTTGCCATCAGCGTACCATCATCCCACCAAGCATGGGTATGCAAATTAATGTGCTGCCCGATAGGATTAATAAGTAACAATCCACAAAATGATTGCACCGCAATGAGTAAAGCTAACTCTCCATACTGCTCAGGAGTAAGAAATGTAGTGACCGCACGCATGCTAATCAATGCCATTAGTGCTGCTGCTAAGCGCCCTCCGACGACTAGCATTAAATCCCGCTTAAGCACTTAGATCATTTACTATCGTATCAACAATAGTCTCCGCAAAATATTCTGAACTAAATAAATAGGCTGCATCACTTTCTAAAAATGCAGCGATACGTTGCTGATAACCACGAAACTCTTGATCAGTGATTGTTTTAAGAAAAGTATAAACTGCTGCTGTATCACTAAAATGTCGGCGATCTATAAAACAATCGGCTGGTATAAACTTCGTAATATTATCCGCGCCCCAATACACCGGCACACAACCTGAAAAGAAACAATCGAATATTTTTTCAGTGATGTATCCCGGTAAATCACGTACATTTTCATAACAAATAGCAAAACGAGTGCGTGTTAATACTTCACTCTTGTTAGCTACTTTGCCACGATAACTAGGGAAAGGCCTTAAGCTAATAAATCGATGCATTAAACGCCAAAAACGACGTTCTAATTTACCTATAAGATTACGATGAACCACGGGTATATTCCAATCTATACCATATAGATCAAAATCGCTTGAGGCATGTTTCTCGAACCATTTTATGGCTATTACCCGCTCAAGATAAAGATCTCGATGATCTTTCACAGGTAGCGTTTTATTGGCCGAAATTAAACAACAAAATCGATCACGCTTTGAAAACCCATCAACTGCGTAAGATTGTATAGGGTTGGGTAAATTAATTTTAACAAAGCGATCATCATGATCACTATCAACTAACTCATCATCCCAAGTAAATATTTTTTTATATTGAGCCCATTCATTAGGGTCATTATTTTCAGGCTTAACCAACCGACTCTCAAACATCAGTAAATAATTAGTTGTGCATTTCGAGTTATGCTGCACATCTTGATGTATTTCAAACGTTAAGTTCGAAGTACTCGCTTTATCTACGGTATCTAATTGAAACGAATGTTTAAGTAACCGCTCTCTTAGTAGAATGTAGGGGGCAAAACAATTATCTCTATTTCCAGCATGCTCAGCATTA
>Ga0118677_10014811_pt1 | contig 10927 bp, 8 predicted proteins | sample AliMusrvi5mmetaG_FD_86154 | JGI IMG/M metagenome (GOLD analysis project Ga0118677, IMG submission 86154)
GTGTAGTGTACCTGTAATGGCATGAGGGTGCATCTGCGATTCGGAGCACTTCGCAACCGGCTCCCATGTAGGTCAAGCATTCTTGCCTGACACTTCCCCGCTCTCCCCGGAGTCGGGCAGGAATGCCCGACTTACTTGGATTCACGCGGTCACTGCGCCTAATCTCAGATGCGCCCAGGGCATGGCCTGTGGAAAGATTTGCAATTATCGAACGTCAATCCGTCCTTGTGTGGCGTGGTCGGGTCGTTCCAAATGCAGGCGCCATTGTCCGGGAAGTTCTTCGGATGCGGAGAGCAGGCGTAGATTTTCAACGCTGAAACGGGCCATTCCAAGGGCTTGAAGTTTTAAGAAAAACGTTTTGATTAAACCCGGGGTGTTGACCGTTGCGACACGAGTCCAATCCAAATTGATGGACGAATCCGTGGTCAATAGTTCTACCCAGCGATGATGAACCAGTTGGGAGAAGGCGCTGGCCGTATTGGCGCCAAGCAAACGGTCGAATCGAAAATCCTGCGGCTTTAGCAAGGAGACCCAGCGTTCAACCACCTCCGAGTTGCGCGCGGGATCCTTGGCCAGCAGGTTGGGCCAATGCATACCGACGATGGGGCCGGTTAAGGTGTCCGGCTGGGGGTGGGGTTCCACCTCGAACCACCGGCAGGCGTCTTGGCCGCGATCAACCGTTAGGATACCGGCATCGATTCCGAAATCGGGGGCTTCGGGCGGACGGTCGCTGAAAAGTCTTTGCCAGGGAGTGGAAATATAGCGGATGCCGCGTTCGGCGAGAAGGGCGGCAAAACCGCCGTCGAGGACGCCGAACCGATGGAGAAAGGCGGCGGGGACGAAAGAAGTGGGAAAAGGACCCAGCCCGTTTTGCTCAAGGATACAGGCAAAAGCGTCCAGATGCCGACGCACGTCGTCGATGGGCCGCATCCGTCCCTCCCGATCATGCCATTCGGCGCGGGAGGGGATGCCGTCGATCCAATATTCATGACCGAGCGCGTGGAGCGTGGGCTCAATCTGATCCAGATGGTTCCGGATCAGGTCTGCGGTTTCGTCGAGTTGGGGATTGTTGCGGTGAGGGTTTTGCCACCGGGCGCCCATCCAGGTGGCAGAGGGGATTTGGGCCAAAATGTTTTCGCGATCCCAACCACAGAGAACGAAGGCCGCCTGCGGGCGCATGTTAAGACGGCGTCCGAGTTCGATGATGGCGCGGTAATCCGCGGGAACGTGATCGCGGGGCATGGCCGTGCGGAAGGGGCCGCCTTGGGTGCTGGTATCGGCGGCGGTCCACCAGCCGACATCGTCGATGACGATCTGGAGCGCCATGGGCACACAGGCGCGGATCACGGGTAGGTCTCCTTCCAGGCCGATTGATAGCGGGCGGAGCCCCACTTTAAGCCGGGCACCAGCAGGAATCCGCCGGCGCTTCTCAGGCGATTCCCGGCAAGGGTGAAGTCGAGGATGGCCCGTTGCAGGGTGGTATTGCGCGGGGCGGTGGTCAGATCGTCAGGCGGCGCACCGAACACCCGGCAAAAAACATCCCGATCCTGTGAAACCACCGGAAAAAGATAGAATTCGCGTTGGAAGCGGACCATGTTGGAGGTGGGCGGCAAGATTTTCTGGTATTGAAAATCGAAAAACCAGGTACAGCAATGGAGGGCAACGGCTGGCGCGGCTTCCGGGAAATAGCGGGGGAAAAAGTCCAAGGCCTGCCGGATCGATTCTCCGCAGAGGTCGAGATCCATCGGTCCGCTTTCAGGAATATGAATGTCGAGGATGGGATCGCCAGGGGCGAGGGCGGGGGACCAATCGGCCAGGGCGAGGGTGATGGGTTTAGGCAGGACCCAGCCCAGGGGGTGGATGGGATGGCCGCTGACCGAGTCGTGGGTGCGGGTAAAAACGGGAGTGAAGGCCTGGGGATCGAAGACATCATTGGTTCCATCGACGAAACCATCGGACCTGATTTTAACGTTTGACGCGGAGAGGGCCAGAACGCGACCGTTGATTTTGTGGATGAAGGCGTGGACGGGGCCGGCGAACGGCTTGTGGATAAATTGAAGGCGGCCCAGGCGGAATATGCGTCCGGCAAAAGCGTGGGATAGCCAGGCCATGTTACTGAAGCCCCATTCTCCCTGCTGACGGCGATAGGTTTGGATCCAGATTTCGATATCGGCGAGAGAATCGCGGGTTATAGCGGCGGGGATATTCCGACGGGCGTGGATGGCTTTGATTCGGGGTACACCAGCCAGAAGAACCAGTGCGGGGATCAGCGCGGCCGGGCCTTTGGCGACTTGGGAGACGAAGGGCCAGGTCCAGATTTCGGAAGAAGAGGGGATGGATTCGGCGAAATAAATGGAATACAAGAACCAGGCGGTTTGAACCATCAGCGGATCGGCGCGAATAAGGGCTGCGGCGTTGAGCAGTGCGGCGTGAACTTCCGGAGAAATTCCGCAGAAATCGGCCGATTGAGAGATGGCTGAATCGGTGAGGAAAGGGATCTGGTCAGGTTGGTTAGCCGCCGCGCGTTCCCACGCTTCCGGCCACTCGGAGGGTGGATTATTGAAATTCCAACGGGCTAATGCATCGTCCAGAGAAAAAAGGGATTTATTCATGATGGAAGGCCTGTTGACATGGCCATGAAATATCCGACATGAACACCAAATCGGCAAGCAGTTTTTTGCGTGAAAGTAAGCAGGAGCAACTCGACGGCGAAACAAGGAGGTAAATGTTTCACAAAAAAGGCGTGCCATCCGTAGCTAGGAGCAAAGCGACGGCGAAGGATGGCGGAGGGGGAGGGATTTGAACCCCCGTTACCCTTGCGGGTAAACATGATTTCGAGTCATGCGCATTCAACCGGGCTCTGCCACCCCTCCGACTGGGGAAAATCAACGATAACGCAAAGAACAACCGATTTCCGGTGAAAACGAACCGTTTAGATACCTTAAAAAGGGACCGGAGTCAAACTCCGATTCAATTTCTGAACACGTACGCGCCTCGTTAGTTTTGACCTAACAGCCTAAAGTCTAAGCCCTACAGACGTGCGTCCCCGTGGGACGCTAGTGGAAAAAACGTGTCAGTTTTTCAGAAACAGGGTAAATTGATCCACCAGTGTTCCGAGTTGAAGTCGGCGGCAACAGGAGAAGCGTGATGAATGAACGCGAACGGTTTGTGGCGGTGGTCCGGGGGGAAACCCCCGACTACATTCCGATATTCGGTTTCCCCGGCGCGGCAGGAATGAGCGGGGGGGCTTTGAAATGGACCCACCGCCGGCTGATTGAAACGGGCATGCCCGATTGGGTGGGCGGATCCTATGTGGATTGGTCCTGCCAGGATGTGGATAGTTGGTACCGTTACTGGGGAACCTGCGGGCCGCTTCATCTTAATTTTGGCTTAGGCAGGGGCGCCCTTGGAATCAAATCCACAACCCGGATTGAGGATGGGTATGAGATCATCGAAACCGAAGCCGGCGAAATAACCCGTCAATTTATTGACAACGCCAATCAGTATACCATGCCGGAATTTGTGCGATTCCCTGTTCGGGACCGGGCTTCGTGGGAATTCTGGCGCGACCGATCCACGCCCCAGGGGCACATATCCAAGGATGAAATGGAAACGCGAAGTCGGAATTACGATCAGCGGAACCAGCCGTTATTTGTCGGTGCGTCTGGGATGTATGGCTTTTTGCGCAGTTTGTGGGGTGACGAGGATGTCGGATATGCCTTACATGACGATCCGGAATTGATCCACGAAATGTGCGCTTGGGCGGGCCGGATGAACCGGGAGAATGTATTTCCCCTGATCGAGCGGCTCAAGCCGGAGGCGATCGTGATGGGTGAGGACCTGTGCTATAACCACGGTATGCTCCTGTCGCCGGCCCAATTTGATCTCTATTGCGGCGCCTTTTACCGGGAGTTGTGCGATTGCGCCAAGGCGAATGGAGTTCCGTTGGTGGCTGTGGACAGCGACGGGAATGTTATGGAATTTGTACCGTTGGCTGCCAGTTATGGGGTCAATGGCTTGTATCCGTGTGAAGTCAAGGCCGGCAACGATCTCTTTGCCCTGCGTCGGCAATTGCCGCAATTCGTGCTGTGTGGCTGGCTGGAAAAAGAAGTGGTCAATGAAGGCTGTGAAGGCCAGATCCGGGGCGAGATTCTGGGCAAAGTGCCCGCCCTGCTGGAAAAAAGGTTTTATTTCCCTAATGGCGATCATGGCATTCAGCCGCCCGTCACCTTCCCCAATTTGTGCAAATTCATGACCCTGCTACACGAAGTCTGCAATAATCCTGAGGGGGTCTTCCCCCGGATGCAACCCTGACGATGAAACGGGATCCCAGCGGATACCAGGCGGACGCCCGGGCTCAGATGAAGCGGTTGGGCGTGAATTTTTCTACGTCCCGTGAATTAATCGCGTTGGCCGATGCCGAGGAGCCAGACTTGCGTTTTAAGGCCCGCACCCCGGCGGAATGGCAAGTTTGGCACCGCCGCTTGCGGGCCCATGTGCGCCGGGCATTGGGGCGTCGCTTGGCGGAGGTCGCGCCCACGCCACGGATCCTGGAAAAAATCGATGCCGGCGATCATTGGCGTTACCGGCTGATTTATCGGACCACACCGGACATGTGGGCGCCGGCTTATTTACTGGTGCCGAAAGAGGCGCGCGATTTGGGAAAACCGGTGCCAGGGATTTTAGCCATTCATGGCCACGGTTATGGCAGTGTGGATCTGGTCGGTCTATCCCCCGAGGAAAAGAGCGGCGGGAATGTTCACCACAATTATGGTTTGGCTGCCGTACGGCGGGGATGGGTGGTCTTGGCGCCGGAACTGAGGGGTTTCGGACAACGGGCCGTGGATGAGGATCAGTTGGCGGCCTTGATTCAGCGACGGGGGGATCCTGAGGCGAAATATTTCAAGCGCGATTTGTGCAATGTTCAAAACCTCAAGGCCAACCTGCTGGGGTACACTCACATGGGGATGCAACTGCATGATCTGCAGGCGGCCCTGGGGGTTTTGCAAGCGCGGCCGGAAGTGGATGCACGCCGGATTGGCGCCTGTGGATTATCGACCGGTGGTATGCTGACGATGTTTCTGACAGCCTTGGACCCGCGGATCAAGACGGCGGTGATCAGCGGGACTCTGACGACGTACCGGTCCTATGCTTTTCAAATCGAAACGACCTGTGGAAGTCAATTGCCGTTCGGGATTTTGCGGGGTAGCGATCTGGCGGATATCGCTTGTTTGATTGCTCCGCGTCCTGTGTGTTTCGAGAGCGGGTCGGAGGATTTTGGTTTTTTGCCGGGCGAAGCGCGCCGGGAATTCCGGCGGATCAAGGCCTGTTACCGGATGCTGGGGGTGCCCGAGCGAGCGCGGCTGGATGCCTTTCATGGAGGCCATGAGTGGCATGGTGCCGAGGGCCTGCCGATGATGGCTAAATGGTTGGATCGGGTTGGGAAGATGGAGAGATAGACGGTTGGCTATTATAATTTGGAATTAAAATGAATCCCTCTTTTGCGCAAAATGCAGTGCCGCGGCTTTTTGAGTCCCAGGTGTCCTACCGACTCGCTCTGGCCCGGAAACGTACGACCCAGTACCCGTTGGATTCCCTGGATTTTATTTTGATGGATTTGGAACGCCCGCCCGCGTCCCGCCGGTTCGCCGATTTTTGCACCGGTGATCTGACCGGACGGCTGCTGTGGTTTCTCAGCAGCACGGATGGGCTCGATGGGCAGTCTGACCCGCGCCTTAAAACGTTATTCGAACGAATCCTGAATCAACAACAGCCCAATGGCGTGTTTGGCCGACTGGCGGCGCAGGCAACCGAAGACCCGCCGTTTACCACCGAATGCGGCGGGGTGGGATATAGCAGCAACATGGTTTTGTTCGGGGTGGTTGCCTACTACGAGCGCACCGGGGACTTGCGCAGTCTGGAAGCCGCCCGCAAGATGGTCGAGTATATTTTGACGAGGAAGGCGCAATACGTTGCCTGGTTGTCCTCCAAGAACAACAGGCACAGCATAGATATGTGGATTGCGCTTCCCCTGGCCAGCCTGTTTCGCATCACCGGCGATAAACGCTATCTGGAACTTTGCGCCCTGATCCGGGATAGTTTTGACAATCTGGAGGGCACCCATTCGCATAGCTTTGGAACGACCCTGCGCGGCCTGCAACTGGCGTCCCTGTATTCGGGAGATCGCTCCTTTCATGCGAAAGTTGAACGCTTCCGGCAACGCATTGCGGCGGAGTGCGAAAAGCCGGACGGGGGTGTGGCTGAAAGTTATCCCGATTCCGCTCGCACGGAGGGCTGTTCCATTGCGGACTGGATGGTCTTGAATTTGCAGGCCGGCCTGATCACGGGCGACGACAATGCCTATGAGAAAGCCGAGCACATTTTTTATAACGCATTGGCCTTCAATCAACTCGATAACGGTATTTTTGGTTTGCGCAAACTGACCTTGAACGGGTATGCCACGGGTCCCTTTGAACAAGCCTGGTGCTGTTGTGTACATCATTGCGGAACGGCGATTGGTGAATATGCCCGCCATGCCGTATGTCTGCGGGAGGGCATCGTGCAGGTGAACCTGCTGGTGCCTGGCCGATACACCCTGGGCGGGATAACCGTGACCGTTCAATCCGCCTATCCCGCCGCTGTTGACTCAACTATCACGGTGACCGGTCAGCAGGCGGATACGCAGGTGCGGATTCGCATACCCGGGTGCGTGCGTAATGCCTCCATTCAGGAGCGCCAGCAGGAGGGCGAGCGCACGTTTGAGCTGCGGGGCGAGATGGGGCACACCGTGGAGGCGTGCAAAAACGGTCGGGTGCTGAAATACGGGCCCCTGATTTTGGCACCGCAAACCTATAGTTGGAATCCCCTTGAGCAGAGTACGGTGGGTGCGGTTCCGGAAGGGTGGGGCGGACCTATTATGCCGCCCGGATTGCCAAGAATGTGTTTGGACGGGTTGACGGATGCGCGAGGTTTCCTGACACTCAAGCGAGATCCTGAACGACTCTGGAACCGGTTCGACGCCGGTCCCTCAGCGCCTTTTTATGTTCGGAACGCCGAGGTGGGGGTTCCCGTTCAATTTGATTCGGGTGAAGAAATGGAACTGGTTTTTACCCCGCTATGCAGTGCCACGTCCTATTTGGGGTTTTATGAAACTCCGTTTGTATTCAGGTGAAATCCTAGAAATTTAACCACGGATGGTACGGATGGCACGGATAGTTTTTTGCCCCCGCGCGCGCGCGGAATTCAGCACACGACCCGGTGCCATTTCAATCTGGCGTACTTAAAATTCAAAAGTATGGCAAGGCGAAGTCCCGTCAATGTTAAATAACCGGTCATTTGTGCCAAATGACTTTCGTTGTAAACGGTGACAACTTTAGGATCAGCAATAACTAACTCATCGACAACTAAGTCTGGGATCAAGGTGCCGATCTCATGTCCTTTATATTTAACTTGGAACTGCCTCTGTTGATTGACCTTATGACCCCGTTCTCTCAATTCGATAACAAGTGCTTTTTCGTAAAGCTTTTCATCGAGCCCCGGCTTAAGTTCATTCAAAACGGCCATCGCGGCGCCAATAATCTGCTCGCTTAACCCTTCGTGCAACAGATTGCCCATATCCGTACCTTCCGTTTCATAAGTGGTTAATCTTTACATTGTGATAGTGCTTTAACCTCGAATGGTGCGGATAATCCCAAGCGTCTTCATGGCATAAGATTTGTCTCATCAACCGATTCCATTATCCGTACCATCCGTGTTATCCGTGGTGAAGTTCTCCCGCCTCACACCCATAGCTGGCGATCTAATGTTCGGTATTGAACGGCTTCGGTGACATGTTCCGGGCGGATATTTTCTGTGCCGGCGAGATCGGCGATAGTGCGGGATACCTTTAGTATACGGTCATAGGCGCGGGCGCTGAAGTGCAGTTCGGCGATGGCCTGGCGCAGGAGATCCTGGGTCTCCTCGTCCAACCGACAGAATTTCTGGACCTCTCGGGAACGCATCCCGGCGTTCGCATGCACTTTTTTCAGGCCGGTGAAACGGGTCTGTTGAATCTTGCGGGCGGCCACTACGCGGTCCCGGATCACGGCGGAAGGTTCGCCCTGACCGAGTGAGGTCAATTTCTGAAAACTCAGCGCGGGCACTTCGACATGGAGGTCGATGCGGTCGAGCAAGGGACCGGAGATTTTATTGCGGTATTTCTGGACCTGGTGTGGCGAACACCGGCATTCCCGCTGGGGATCTCCGAAAAATCCGCACGCACAGGGATTCATGGCGGCTACGAGCATGAATTGGCAGGGAAACGTGGCGCTGGCCACCGCCCGGACAATGGTGACAAATCCATCTTCCAGCGGTTGACGCAGGACTTCGAGAACATTGCGGTGGAATTCAGGCAATTCATCGAGGAAGAGAACTCCTCGATGGGCCAGGCTGACCTCTCCCGGTGCCGGATGGGTGCCGCCGCCCAACAGGCCGGCATCCGAAATGGTATGATGGGGCGCGCGAAAAGGACGGGTGGCGATGAGAGCCTGGTGGCTGGGCAAAATTCCGGCGATGCTGTGAATCTTGGTGGTTTCGAGCGCTTCGTCGAGTGTCAGCGGGGGAAGGATGGACGGGATCCGGCGTGCGAGCATGGTTTTTCCGGTACCTGGGGGAATGGGTTAGTAGTATTATGTCCTTGAGTTTCCCAGGAAATACCCTATAATACTTTAAAACCCATAAATTACTAGCAAGCCAATGGAAACAAAAAAAGACATAGTTAAGACAGCTTACATCTACGCTCGCACCTCCACGGATGACGGTGATTGGGCTCGAAGCAAGGCGCGGGAAGAGGGCGTTAAAGCCAAGGACATACGGAAGAAGGAATCTATCCAAGAGCAAATCCGTCTGTGCGAAGCCAAGTGCCGCGAACTCGGACTCACTGTCGTTGGCCAATTTGTTGATTCAGGGTACTCAGGTCGCATGTATCCAGCAGGCTACGAAGTTGCTGATGACAGTGACTGTGAAGACTACTTCCAGGAACACATCAAACGTAGGAACAAAAAAGTCAGGCCAAGCTTTGGCAAGTTGCTGGATGCAGACCGTGCCGACTTTTTGGTGGTACGGGATCTATCGCGGGTTGTTAGACCTTTCAAAGATTCCCATGTTGGCAGCAAGATCTGGCAGATTCTGCGCAAGAAACGGATCAGGTTGTTCACCACCGAGGGAGGGGAGATTGACCTCAACAACTTTAACGCAAGGATGCTCCGAGATATTCAGATGCAAGGTGAGGATAACGCCAAGCAGATGGAGATTCAGAGATGCAAGCAATCGCTGACGGCAAAGAAGAACAATGGCTATCTTGCTAGTGGGGTCAAATGTTTTGGTTTTGTATCAGACGAAAATGGGACTCCTCAAAGCGTCACGACAATCCCGGCCGAGTTGAAGGCAGTAAGGCTTATATACGACAAATATTTGGGCGGAATGAAGCTGCTTGCGATTGCGCGTTTTCTCAACGACGAAATGAAAATCGAGACCAAGAATGGTAACCGATGGACAGTCCAGCAAGTTCGTAAGGTCCTCTTGCGGCCATGCTATTCCGGCCAACAGTATAACGCCAGTAACGAGTTGATTGCGTCCAAAGTGTTTCCAACTGGAGCCAAAGCGACTATCTCGCCGTCCGAGTTTGATCGGGTTCTGATGTCGTTCAAGTCAAGGGAACGAATGACGGTAAAGAGTGATCCGCATGCTCCGGGGCCAGCAATAGGGACACAACCGATCGATGGAGTCTGTCATCCATTTTCCGGGTTGGTCCGCTGTGGGACCTGTGGCAAACATATGTATGTCACCCAAGTCATGAACCTCTATTACAATGAAAAGATTCCGGTTTATTGCTATCACTACATATGCAAGACCCAACTAGTTACCAAGGATCCCAAGTTCAATCCTTGTTCAGAGGCTCGAATCAAAGAACACTACCCTTTGAAGTCCTTGGAAATGGGGATTACACCTAACGGCAATGGCCTTATTGAAGCACTATTCCCCTTGTTGTTTGGCGGGTATATTCCCCAGTACATTGATAGAATTTATGCTACTCCTGACCTGGCCGCAAAACGAAACCATTTGCAGTATGAGATTGATCAAATCAAGGCGAAGGAAGAATTTACATTCGACCAAAAGGATTCGGGAGCCATTGACCAGTTTCAGTTTGAAGCAAGGATGAAAAAACATAGAGGAAACCGCGCGGATCTAGCAAAGCAACTCCTTGCAGTAGAGCAGACCATTAAAGGGTTGGAATCCAGTGCGACCTCTATACCGGATAGGATCTTCAGTGACCCGAAAGAATTATCCCGTGAAACCATGAGGGATTTGGCACATGATACCCTTGAAAGCATTAAAGTCTTCCCTGATAAAATCACGGTAGAGTTTAAGCGAAAGCATCCGGTGACAGGTCAGCACTACTCTTTTGATATTGGCCGGATTAGAACGAGAAACTCCAGGGACCTGCCTTTTTGGAAAGCGAGAATTAATTCACAGAGCATCACGCCGGAAACAAAGATAGGGGTTACCTATTTTTATCAGAGCACGAAATTGGGGCTCTACAAAAAAATTCAGGTGCTCTACCACGACAACAACCTGGAAGTTACTACTGTCGGCGATAACTTCAGCATCGATAAAAAGAGATCACGGAACCCCAAGCTGCCAATGCAAACCTCCCTTGATAGATTCTTGATAGATCAATTTGGAGCCCCGCCGGCATATGGTAGGACACTGGAAATCAATTCGAAGGTGTTCTTTGGTGGTTTGATTGTCAAGCCAACAGACCCGAACGAAGCTTTGCCAGAAATGGAAAGCCAAAGCGCTGATGAGTGATCCATCAATATCGACATTAGCCCCCAAAGGCTGGCACACTTTAAACCTATTTTAAGCTCTCCTGGGATACCCCCACGTC
>Ga0118677_10014813_pt1 | contig 10927 bp, 13 predicted proteins | sample AliMusrvi5mmetaG_FD_86154 | JGI IMG/M metagenome (GOLD analysis project Ga0118677, IMG submission 86154)
TTCGTCGCTCTGGTTTCTGTGAGTTTTTTCATCACTTCATCATACCAAGTGTTCGGATTCATCTGCGGATGTGGGTGCATTGGAGGAAAACGGATGAGCGCTGAGCAAAAAGTTCTTTCGGGGTCGCAGCACCTCATCGTTGAGTCTCGGAGTTTTGAAACCGAGATCACCCTGCTGGACGTGCCCGCAAAAAGCATCGCACAGGAAATACATCTTCACCGCCACGGCGACGAAGCAACCCGTCTGTGCAAGGACACCTCCAAACCGGGGCAGAGACTTGTGCGTTGCTTATTCACGCACGCCGAGGATAGCTGCACGCAGCACAAGGCGCTGGAAAACTATATGAAAGACCCGTGCAGGATTTTGCACGAGATCGAGAGAGGAGAGGAACGCGACTGGCTCCCGGCAACACCAGAAGAAGTGCTTCGTGTGTATCATTCCCTGAACTCGGGAATGCGCGAACTGCTTTTTGAAGGCAGGCACATCGCCGGCTTTCAGCGGAAGACGGAAGACGATCGCACATTGTGGCTGAACGGATGGATGTCCCATCACCTGCACAAGGTCAACGGGCAGCCCATCACCGAACTCTCCACCACAGTGTGGATTGATCATCCGGTAATGCCAATGGGTCACAAATCGTTGCTGCTGTTGATCAAGGACGTGTAAGAAGACAAGGGCTTGCGTCAAAAATGATGCAAGCCCTTTTACTATCTGCACATTAAAACGAAATCCCGATCTTCTCCCGCACCTCTTTCATCTTCTTGGACGCAACTTCGCGGGCGCGTTCGGAGCCGCGGATTAGGACCTCGCGAGCCATATCATCGGTAATCATTGCGCGACGTTCTCGCATCGGGGCAAGCAGCGCGTCGAGGTCTTCCACGAGCGCGTCTTTCAGATTTTTATATTTCCCGCGGTTGGCTTCGTAGAGCGGAGCGAGCTCTTCTTCGGTGCGGACGAGTTTGTGGATCGCGTAGACGTGTTCGGGGCGGTCGCCGGAGGAGTCGGTTACGATGCTCATCACGGCTTTCGCGAGTTCGTCTTTGGTGCCGAAGAGCGGGACGGTGTTGCCGTAACTCTTGCTCATCTTGCGGCCGTCGGTGCCGGGCACAATTGCCACGCTCGCCATAATTTTTTCCTTCGGTTCCTTGAATGTCGTGCCGTAGGCATTATTAAATTTCGCCGCCGCCTCGCGCGTATATTCCAAATGCTGGCGCTGGTCTTCACCGACCGGCACCACATCAATGTCGTACAAAAGAATATCCGCCGCCATCAGCATCGGGTAATTGAACAACCCGGCGGTCGCCTCTTTGCCGTTGGCGATCTTGTCTTTGTATGCGTGCGACATCATCAAAAACGGCACCGAGACCAAACACTCGAACACCCACGCCAGCTCAGTATGCTCCGGCACTTCCGACTGTTTGAAAATGATCACCTGCGCCGGATCCGTACCGGCAGCGATGTAATCCTTGAGCACTTCCAACGTATTGTGGCGCAGAGCCGCGCCGTCGCGCACCGACGTAAGCGCATGATAATCCGCCACCATCAAAAAACTTTCATACTGTTGCGACAAATCAATAAACGGCTTGAGCGCACCGAAATAATTGCCAACGTGAAGCCGCTCGCCCGAGGGCTGGAGACCGGTAAGAAATCGCTGTTTTTGAGTCATACCAAAAGTGTAGCAAATATTTCAAACTCGTGGTAGAGTACGCGGAGATTTGCACCTACCCACCAAGGGGGAACCGATGGGACACATCATCGTCGTACATCGCCACCGATCTGACACCGGACCGCGAAAGGTGTTGGACTGCACAGTCGCCGTTCACGGAGATCCGTACCCCGGCCACCAGATCAGCGACTCCTGCGGCCGGCCGATCGGCCAAGTCTGGAGCGCGGAGGTTGACTCCGTCACCACCCGCATCCACGTACTGCTCGCCGACAGCAATGATTACGGCCAACTCGAGACCGGCGTCGAGACTCCCTTTGGCACCTGGAGAGAAGAGGCCGTCTCACCGAAACATTCCTAACACGAGCACACAGGAGGTTTGCAATGCTTCAGGCAAAGATCAGGGTGTACCGAAACCAGTGTCGGATCGGGGATTACTATGAGACAGCGATGCCGCTGCATCAGGCCGGCCTTGGCACCGAAGTTCCGCTCGGTTTCGCTCCGAGTGGCCGGGAGATCGTCGGCAACATCAATCACGTGCGCGAGAACACGAAGCCGGGAACGCTCTTCGCCGATATGCCAACCGTCACGGTCGTACTGACCGAAGGCACCGATTTCGAGTTATTGCACGGCCTTGTCGATTGGACGTTCGTACCCAGTCTGACGTAAGGAGAGTTCCAAGACCGCGACGCACCGATGTGTGTGTCGCGGTCTTTTTATGACAACCAGTCTATCGGCGGTTTACCGTGCGCAACCAAATACTCATTCGCTTTTTTGAAATGATTGCAGCCGAAGAAGCCGCGGTAGGCGGAGAATGGCGAGGGATGCGCGGCTTCGAGGACGAGATGTTTGGTGCGGTCGATGTGGGCACCCTTCGCTTTCGCATAATTGCCCCAGAGCATAAAGACGAGGTGTTCGCGCTCGGCGGAAAGTGCGCGGACGGCGGCGTCGGTGAACTCCTCCCAACCCTTGCCCTGATGCGAACCGGCGGCGTGGGCGCGGACGGTAAGCGTCGCGTTCAGAAGCAAGACTCCTTGCGTCGCCCAACGAGAGAGATCGCCGGAGCGATTGCGCATCGGCTCCCCGAACTCTTGTTCGATTTCTTTATATATATTTTGCAGCGACGGCGGCAGCTTCACCTCCTCGCCCACTGCGAAGCACAACCCGTTCGCCTGCCCCGGCCCATGATACGGATCCTGCCCGAGCACCACCACCTTCACTTCTTCAAACGGACACAGATCGAATGCGCGAAAAATGTTCTTCGGCGGCGGATACACCGGAGCGGCTTTATACTCCGTCCGCACAAAATCCGCCAACTCTTTCATATACGGCTTCTCACATTCCGCCGCCAAATGTTTCTTCCAAGAAGGGTGCATCTTTACATCCATACCCTCACATCATAGCGGAAATACCGACAAACAAAAAAGGCGGGAGGGTAAACCTAAAGACCCTTCGCCCCCCTCACCTGCCCTGTCGGGCATCCTCTCCCTGGAATGGGAGAGGGCTGGGGTGAGGGGCGGCGAATGGTTTTAAAATCTAAAACAGTGACTGTGTGGGCGATGCGGCACCGTCTTCCTTTTTCTTCAACTTTTTCGGTTCGGGGACGAGTGTAACGGGATTCGGTACGGACACCGTCGGTGCCGGTTTCTTCGGTATGAATTTCAGGAGCGCCCTCCCTACGGCTTCGCGATAGCGGCAATAGTCGCACTCTGTCGTAGCGGCGGGAAGTTTGTCGCTGTCGAGACATTCCTTGATTGCTATCAGCGCCGCGTCCACCCACTCCGCGTCGCCGGCGCACGGAATGACGGTCACCTCAAACTCCAAGACGCCATCGAACGCCGCCTTGTCCGCACCCGCGTTGGCGTACACGAAATAGCCGGTATTGGAGACGTTGAAACCGAGCTGCCGCAGGAGCCATTGGTACACACCCATCTGACGGCGGTACTGCACCTCCCACGAAGAATCTTCGAGCGTTTCGATGCTGCCTTCTTTGGAGGTCGCTTTGTAATCAACGACGATAAGCTCGCCGGTCGGACTCACCCATATATCATCGACCGCCCCGCTCACGACGAAGCCGGTCGGCACATGGCGATACTCGATGCCTTTGAAATTTTCGCGCCACACATCCATCTTCGGGTGCGCGTACGGCACCGCGTCGATGCCGTACTTCTGCATAAGCGGGTGTGCGGTCTTCCCAACACGATGCACGTCGAACTCTTTCTTGAGCAACGCATCGACCGCGACGTTCAGCGTAAAAGAAGGCCCGCGAGGACGCGCCGTGCCGAGCTTGTTGTCGATATAAAAACAGCGCGGACACTCCATAAACAACTCAATCTTGGAGCGCGACAACCGCCAGTTCATCCCGCCATAGTTCCAGCCCGGATTCCGATGTGGTTTGTAATATTGACTCATAAAGGTGACAGGCGCATTTATTTCCCCCTTGTTATTTCTTTTCCCGAAATAAATGTGCCTGTCACCTTTATTCTCCCTCCACTCCATCGCCGAATTTTTTCTGGACGGCTTTTTCTAGGCGGGTGAAGACGCGGAGCACCAGGAGGGAGACGGCGACGGTTACCACGCTCAGCATAATGAAGCCGAAACCGACGGCCATACCGATACCGGCGGCGACGAAGATGCCGGCAGCGGTTGTCAGCTCAACGGGGTGACTGTCGCGGAACATTGCCAAACCCGTGCCGACGAAACCGATGCCGATAATCACCGAGCTGGCGAGCTGGAGCGGATTGATGCCGGGGAATATCGCGAATTGATATGTCGCGAGCACGCCGACGACCGTAAACAAACAAGAACCGACCGCTACCAATCCGTAGGTGCGCATGCCGGCGTGTTTGCCTGCGATGGAGCGCTCAAGTCCGAGCGCAATGCCGAGCATCGCCGCAAGCACGATGCGCAACGATGCGCCAAGTTCAGAGAGATAGGTGGGGTGAAAGAAGTCCGCGGGATGCATACTTCTAGTATACCACTACTCTGCCGTGAAGGCGGCGCCAATCTGCTTGCCGTCTTTATCAACCAGCGGTGCATTTACGTGAATGTTGTATGTATGATCCGCCGTGTCTGCGACCAAGCCGACAAAGTAGTGGAGTTTCGGGAGGGTGGAGCGCATAAGTTCAACAGAACCGCTCGTCTGATCCGGCGTAAAGCGGGCGGCGCCGAGCACGCGACCCATAGCACCGTCGGTGTATTCGTAGACCACCGCCCACATCGGTTCCGCGGCGGCAATGCCGTCAACGGCGACCACCGCGCCCGCGAGCTGCGAGTCGGCGAGCTGAATGGCGTTCTGACTCGGCACGCCGGAGACACCCTCGGTAGCGTCTTTCGTGCCCGCCGCGTCCGTATCGGCTACTGCAACTGTTGCCGCTTTAGTATTTTTAACGGTGGAGCTCTTGATTCCGGTGGTCGCAAACGCATCACTCCCCTGCTCAATGGCGACGCCGGACGCAGCCTTGTTGCGGTGCATATCGCCCCACACCCATACGATTGCCATACCGATAATAATGCCGAGCAAGAACATACGGCCGCTACTGCACGATGCTTGCGGCGCCGAGACGATAGGCGTCATCACTTTCGGCGGTTGTGCCGGTGCCGCCCACGGAGACGGTTTACTTATCGGCTGCTGTCCCGGACGATTCTGCTGATTCTGAAACGGCGCACCCTTCTGCTGCTGATTCTGCTGACCAAACGGCTTCTGAAAATGCTGACCCTGCGGACGATTCTGCTGATTCTGACCGGACTGACCTGATTGCGGTGTGTGCTGCATAAAATGACGTGTTTCTTTTTTGAGTAATACCACCATTGTACTTGCCCCTACAAAGAGCACAACCCCGCAGCTTCAGTCTGTGCGCGTTTGACATCCGCACCTCCAATGTCCAAGTGGCGCAACAGCTCCGGACGTTCCAGCACGTTTCGGCACAGCACCACGCCGCCGTCGAGGAGTTTTTGTTTCTGTGCACCGGAAAGACTTTCAAGAATGGTGATCGGGTATTGTTTGGTTTGCTCGATGAGGTCGTGGAGGTTGCCGTGCTCGGGATAATCCCACGCGAGCAGGCGCAGCTTTCGGCAGTTGGCGTATTGTATCGCCCGCGTTGTGAATTTGGTATTGGTCGCCAGCATACCGCTTGAGAATGCGGCCTCCTCCGGCGGAAGTCCTTCGACAATATCTTCCACGCGCGCCTGTACATAGAGCGATGTCTGCTCGTCGGTTTTAAAACCGAGTCCGTGATGGAACTTCGCTTCGACATACACACGCTCCGGCTTCTCCCCGGTTTTTTCCATCACTACATCCACCTCGTGCTCGACGCAGCGCCCGCGGATGATACGGTCGGTCGACGCGGAGTATCCCTGTGCGCGAAAGATCTCCGCCAGATATTTTTCAAACGGGAAACCGGACGGCCCGAACTCAAAGACGGCTCGCTTGAGGGAATACCGCGCGGTTGCCGCGACCGGGTGCGCCTGCCGCAAATACGAAAAGGCTCGGCGGTAAATATCACGTGTCGTCGCACCGCTTTGCAATTCTTTTTCCACCCGCGCTGCCACCCCCTGAGCCGCAGCCTCGCTCGCCCCCGACCGCACCAGCGACCGCACCAATTTCCCCACCGCAAACTCCTGCCGCGTCCCATCCGCTTTCGTAATAATAAGTGCCATATACCAAAAGTATATCACTTTTTATGAAGCAACTTTTCAGTCCGCCACACCATTGCGAAAATATCCAAAAGATTGTAGTGTGTATTCCAGACGTTCAACCCAATGGAGGCACTAATGGCCGCACGTAAAAAGAAGTCGCTCGTACCGGTCGAGACAGTCGTACCGGCACCAACATCGACACCAGTCCTCGAACCGAGCGTCGCTTTCCACACCCTGCTTCTGCAAGCGGGGCGAGCCGGGGATGACTATTTCGGTGGAGAAGAGCATCTTGCCATCGTCCGCACAATGATCGAGCGCGCCACAATCCCTCGCGAATTTTCGATGATTGCGCTACATCTACGCACCATACGTCGGTACACATGGGGTGCCGCGATCATCGAACTTTGGTGTGACCGGCTTGAAAAAGTCGTCACCGAAACCATGGCGTTCCAGAGTCACGACTTCGAGAATCTATGCGACCGCATCGGCCGACAGGTTTCCCCCATTGAAAAAATCGCCGTACGTGAACGGCAGATGGTAAAAAATATCGAGGACATCCTCAGACAACGCAGGCAAGCGCAGCCATCGGAGATACCGCCCTCGATTCGCGCAACGAGCAACGGCGGCAACTCATACGCCAAGATAGCGGCGTTCAGATAGACGAGGTAATCCTGACCCGCATCACCCAGGACGCATCACAAAACGGTGCGTCCTGTTTTTTATGTAATAATGCCCCCGCCCAAACATCGCTCGCCGCGATATAGCACGAGCGATTGGCCTTTCGGTAATGCGATTTCCCCCGGAAGAATGACTTCATTCGTGCCGCGCAATTCGGCTTGCATCAGCGGTTGGCGATACCGGAAACGCGCGGACAAAGCACCTGCTTCAAGCTCACCGATCCAGTTCGTTTCGCGGAGAAGGACGGTGATGTTTCCGCTGCCCCTCACCTGTCCTGTCGGGCATCCTCTCCCTGGAATGGGAGAGGAGCTTGAGTTGATCGGTGGTTTTGCAGCTGCCCCCTCTCCTTTTCCAGGGAGAGGGTTGGGGTGAGGGGGGTTTGGTGAGGGGTGGCGGTCGTCTCCAGACGCCTCACTCACCCGCGCCGCCACGGTAATCGTATTTTGCGCAACATCGGTTACGACAACCATCCGCGAAACTTCATTTGCGTCCTGCGCCGGCACCGAAAAACCGTGCCGCTGACCGACGGTGTACAGCGCCGCGCCGTGATGCCGGCCGATCACCTTCCCCTGTTCATCGAGCACGTCGCCGTCCTCCAATCGCAACTCGCGCTTCAACATTTCTTCGATCGAAATCTGTCCCAAAAAACACAATCCCTGACTATCTTTCCGCTTCGCATTCGGCAGACCAAACTCCGCCGCCAATGCGCGCACTTCCGTCTTGTGCAAACCGCCGACCGGGAACAACGTATGTGCCAGCCGCTCGCTCGGCACCATCCACAAAAAATAGCTTTGATCTTTTTCCGGATCCACACCCGCAAGCAGATGCGTCTCGCCGTTCGCCGCTGTCTCCGTCCGCGCGTAATGTCCCGTCGCAAAAAAGTCCCCGCCGCGCGAGCGCACGTAGTCGTACAACAGCCCGAACTTTATCTCCCGATTGCACAGCGCGTCCGGATTCGGCGTCTCCCCGCGCCGGTATCCCGCCAACATATCCGCGAACACCCGCATGCGATATGCTTCCGAAAGGTCAACTTCCTCGAACGGAATCCCCAGATGCGCCGCCACCCGCAGCGCATCCCTTCGATCCTCCCCCGCCGTGCATTGATACCCCGCCAAAGAAATCCGCGCAAAAAGTCCGACCACCTTGTAGCCTTCCCGCAACAACAACGCCGCCGACACCCCCGAATCCACCCCCCCGGAAAGGCCGACAAATACCGTTTTTTGCTCCCGATTCATTACTGAGTTATAGCAATGAAAGAGGTTTGGTGTAAATGCTTGACAAATATACTCAAATGTGTATACTATAAGAGTCTGCTCGTTCACAATAAAATAGCAGCAATAAAGGTGGGTGATCCGAGGGGGTCACTGTTCCTGACACGGTAGCGATAGCACCCTGTCGAATACATCCCCGTGCCTCTTCGACGGTTACAATATCGAGGGAATGGAGTGTACCAATGTCTACCAATCGCATCGTTCGCACCACGGCTCAGACCGCACGTGAAGGCAAAAAGAGCGGGTGTAAGGCGCGCCGGTTCAATCGCCGCCTCATTCAAGCTAACGCCAACACTCTCGAACGCTCCGGCGTCGCCGGCGCCTTCTGTAAGGAATCGGTTGAAATCGACCTGAGCCGCAACGTCGAGACCGATCGAGAGTTCGAGGGATTGTTCGCTTGGTGGTGCTTTCAAGCAAAACAGCACGCCGACAAGTTCCCGGCGTTCCTGGAGCTTTTGAAGGAGTTGGCGCATCCTGCCCGGTCAACGTCCCGGCACAACGTAGACATCGACGACCTTGCATCGCTTGTGCTGAACTACCACGTACGAGACCTGAGTTTGGAATCCCTGGAGCATGCATTGCATGCGGTACGCAATACCGCAGAAGAGATGCTCCAGAACATTCGCCGCGTAAAGCAAAAGCAGAAGCTCTTATGGGTCTGCGCAGTGCGCGGTCTCCTCGCGGAGGCAGACACTGCCCGTGCGGCGTTCGTCTCCTGCGTTGACGCGCTATACGACGGACGGTTGAATTATTGGCTCAACTCTTACGAGAATGCCTCGAACGCGCTGTTCTGGCGCGGACTGTGCACTACCGAGGCCTCACAGCATCTCCGGCTTCCAAACTCTGGCATAACCTGGATCTGGATCGAGGTGTCACCGGTCTTGATGACCGCCGGATGCCTCGTATATCGTGCGGTCTTCCAAGACCTCAGCGAAGGCACTGACCTCGGATGGGTCGTATACTCCTCCGGGCGCACCTTTCATGCGGAAATGTACCAGAGTCCGTCATTAGCGATCAAAGCAGCCATTAAATTCTGGAAACAACAGGATGGGATGAAGGAGCAGCATAGGGAAAGGCTGTGCGCAGGTACCAGTCTACTGCTTGGGTAAAACCCGGCATCAATGTAAAATAATCATTGGCATAAGTCTCGGTTCTGCTCGTTGCCGCTTTGGAGGAAGCCAACGACCGACGAATGACAGCGGAGGGATGCAAGACTCCATCCGCTGCTTCGCGTGCATCAGCGGTAAGTTGAACAACATATTTCTCAAGCTCCAGCCCCTTGAGTTTCTTTTCCTTGAAATCCGCCACAATGACCGTGAACTTCTTTTTGATCAGGTTTTCCAGAATTGCCCGGTGCTTTTCGGGAGTGAGGACAAGCTGCTTCCGGCCGGTATTGATCGCGTAGATCGCGACATTCAGGAGCAGCCCGGAGAGCACGGCCGAAATCGGCGTCGGGCCCTCGGCGTGCGCGTCCGGCAGCCAGGCGTGCAGCGGTACGACGCCGGCCTTGGTGCCGTAGCCCAGCAGCAGGAACACGAAGGCCACGTTCAGCAGCGCGGGGTCGAACTCGGGCGCCCGGCTCATCAGCACGGTCCACACCATCGAGGCGGCGCCCTCGCCCACCACGGGTCGGGCGGCGAGGTAGACCAGGATGGTGCCGAACAGCGCCAGCGCGATGCCGACGCCGCACAGCACGAACATTCTCCACGATGCCTCCACCGCCTCATCCGTGCGCGGCAGCCCGACCACCAGCACCGCCGCGATGGTGGCGGCCTCCATTGCGACCCAGGTGACGCCGAGATTGTTGGACAGCAGCGCCAGCAGCATGAAGCCGAGGAAGGCCTGGAACAGCACGTGGTATTGCCGCACGCCCAGCGGCAGCATCCGGCCGGCATCGGCTTCGATCTGGATGTAGCGGCGGCTGAACCAGGCGCTGGTCAGGCCGACAAAGCTGGTCAGGACCACCAGATGGGTCGCCAACCGGTCCACCAGCAGCAATTGCCCAACCGCCAGATGCCAAGGCAGCACGCAGGCCAGCAGAAAGGCGATGCCGGCGGCGGCGATGTTGATCCAGGCGCCCAGCGCGCGACTGCGCACAAAGCCGAGCATAACGGCGGCCAGCAGCGGCACCACAGCGACCAGCCCGGACGGGGTGAACAACTCGCCGATCATCGGTGGATGCCGCCGACGCGGTCAAGATTGTCCAGATGCAGGCTGTCGAAGCGGTCGCGGATGCGGAAGAAGAACACCCCGAACACCGCGAAGGCCAGCAGCACCAGCACCGCCACCGACAATTCCACCACCATCGGCATGCCCGCGACGCTGACCGCCGCCAGGATCAGGCCGTTTTCCAGCGACATGAAGCCGAGCACCTGGGTCATCGCGGTGCGCCGGGTGATCATCATCAGCAGCCCCATCAGCACCACCGACAGCGCCAGCGCCAGTTCCTCCCGCGTCAGCGTTTGCGCTTGCGGCGTCACGGGCAGCACCACCAGGATCGACAGTGTCACCAGCCCCACCCCCATCGCCATGGAGGGGAAAATCCCCAACGCCGATTCCAGCGAGCGGTTCACCTGCAACTGCCGCACAATGCGGTGCATGCCCAGCGGAATGGCGATGCCTTTGGCCGCCAGGGTGATCCCGGCGGTGAGATACAAATGCGGCGCATCTTGCACCC